>JAABUM010000145.1_pt1 | contig 142194 bp, 146 predicted proteins | sample 5559161 | NCBI WGS metagenome assembly JAABUM01 (sample SAMN10711868, study PRJNA513369) | rock metagenome | isolation source: Antarctica rocks | place: Antarctica: Victoria Land, Siegfried Peak nord
GACCGAGCACAACAAAACCGCAACGCCCACCACCACGATGTGCTGCAGACCCAGGTCGAGCATGTCCGATCGGCGGTCGACCAGGAAGTTCAGCAGGCTGCCCATACCAGCGCATCCTAACGCCCGGGGTCACGCGGGAGCCGAAGTTCGTTCGTCCGACACAGCAGCCATCTCGTCGTGCTTGCGCGGGTGGTGCGGTCGGCATTCAGGGACCAGCACGCCGACCGGCCGTCATCACCGCAGGGAGGACGCCTACTCCACCAGGCCGCGACACAGCAGCACGACCGTGATGAAGGTGCGGTAGAGGCGCAGCGGGTCCTCGTCGGTGACCCTCGCGGCGAGCGCGGCGGTGCGGCTCACCCCGGCAACTCTGGTTGCCAGCTCGGCGTGGTCACTGTTGCAGAAGCTGATCTCGAGGGTGGCCGGCAGCGACAGCGCGACCGGCTCGGCCTGCTGTAGCCCCTCGACGGCGAGCCGTGCCTGCTCACGGATCAGCGAGCACGCTGCGTGCGGGTGCAGCGACTCGGCGGAGAATCGGGTGATGGACTTCTTGACCACCGCGGTGCGGATGCCAGGGCAGAACGGCGTGGTCTCCTCCGCGGTGGTCGCGTCCCCAGTGACCAGGACGATGGGGATGCCGTACGACTTCGCGACGAGGGCGTTGATTCCCGCTTCTCCGGCCACGACGCCGTTGATGGTGACCTGAGCGAAGGCCTGCGGGAAGTAGGTATGGGACAGCACGGAGCCCTGGCTGCTCATCGAGCCGTGGTACGACACCAGAAAGATGGCGTCGAAGCTCTCGTCCAGGCCCTGCATCATGTACATCGGCTTGAACCGGCCGGACAGGTAGCCGGCGCTGCCCGCGAGGGCGTCCGGAAGCAGGTTGCTCATCGTCGAGTGCGAGTCGTTGACGAGGAACTCGGTGGCGCCGGCCTGCATGGCGCCCTCGATGGCGGCGTTCACCTCGTTCGTCAACAGAGCGGTGTAGTAGCCATAGCGCGCCCCTCCGGGCAGGCACTGGTCCCAGTCCACGACGCCGGCGGTCCCCTCCATGTCGGAGGAGATGAAGATCTTCATGACGCTCCTTGGTGCAGCCCACCCGGTGCTGGGGGCGGTCGTGACGGCATACTCCGGCACCCCCCGGGCCGCCTCGGAGCGGCTGCCGGTACGGCTGGGGCCCGTCCAGGCTATGCGGGCCTGTCGCACGCACGTCGCCGGGAGGTCCCGGCGATCACTGGCGACCCGAGTCCGAGAGCGGCAAGCCCCGCGTGCTCAGGCGGCCAGGACTGCGGGGGGGAGCTGGCGGCTGATGACGTCGGCCGCAACGTCGTCGAGGAGCAGGTTGTGGCTGTAGCTGTAGGCGCGCAGCAGCGCCAGCGCGTCGGCGGAGCTCATGGACAGCTCGACGGTGGTGACCCCGACGGCCCGCCACAGAGTTCCTCGACCGCGCGCCAGGGGCAGGTCAAGCCAGCGCGAGAGCGGTGCGGCGTCGTGGTCGAACATGCCGCTGTCCAACAGGTCGTCGAAGACCTGGTCGGCGACGGCCATGGCCCGCGCCATCTCGTCCGAGCTGAGCTCGCCAGGCAGCTCGCGGTACAGGCTGATCGTGCCCAGGGTCAGGCCCTCACGGCTGAGGGGGAAGGCGAACACGGCTCTGTAAGGCGTGCGGGCGCACAGCTCCTCGCCGTAGGTGGCCCAGTCGCTCCATACCGGGGCCCAGTGGTCGGTGAGGTCGGGGACCAGCACCGGGGCGTCGTGGGTGTGCGCGCTCAGGGAGGGTCCCTCGCCGAGGGTGAACTCCAACGACTCGGCAGTGGTGGCTGCCGGGCTGCTGGCGCCGAGCGGGACCCGCTTGCGCCCGTCGATCATGATCGAGATCTCGACCGCGTCCACGGCGAGGACGTCGGCGGCGGCCCGGCACTGCCGGTCCGGCAGGCTGTCATGGTGCACCGCTTCCGACCCACCGGACTCGGGAACAGCAGGAGCATCGCAGGCCGCCTGGAACCGGGAGAGCAGGACATCCGTCGTGGTCGCTGCGGCGCGCGTGCTCTGCGCGGGGACCGGGTTCGGGACGGTGGTCATGACGCCTCTGTTCTCGTCTCGGCCTGTGGGGTTTCACAGGTCCTTGCTCTTGAACTATGTGACACGCAGCGACCGCTACGCCAGCGATCCGCTGACTTCTGGGTCAGTCTTGACTGACCGCGTAGTCAGTAGCGACACACTGTTACTGTTCAACTCGCTGGAGGTGTCTGCGGGTCGCTGACCAGCGCAGATAACAGATCTCAACGCCTGACTTCCGAGGCAGTCAGCGTTATGCTCCGATCATGACGCTTGAGCTGGGTCAAACGGATGGGACGGGAAGCAACGCCGCTGCGGGCGGGCCGGGAAAGCCTGCCCGGTCGGTGGAGCAGGTGCGAGCCGAGATCCTGGCGGCGGCCTGGGACCTCTTCCGTCGACGCGGCTACGAGCGGGTGACCCTGACCGAGATCGGCGCCGTCGTGGGGCTGACCCGTGGCGCGGTGCTGTACCACTTCCACTCCAAGGCCGAGGTCCTGTCCGCCCTGGTGGACCCGTACGTCACGCACATCACCGGGCTCATTGACCGGTTGGCGGCGGCTGTCCCCGCACCGTCCCCGGTGCAGGTCCTGTCCGGAGTGTTCGACGCCATGCTCGCCGTGCGGCCGGCCAGCGAGCTGCTGACGCGTGATCTTTCTGCCGCGGACGCCGCCAACCTGAGCGACTGGAGCAAGGCGCAGCTCGGCAGGATCCTGCCTTTGCTGGCGCCCGACCACGACCGAGATCCCGCCGCGAAGCTGCGGGCCATGGCGGCGATCGGCGCGTTGGGTCGTCCGCTGGCCGTTCTGCCGGACCCGGTGCCGGGTCCCGACCGTGAGGTGGTGTTGCGCGCGGCCAGCCACGCTCTGTGCTGTGTCCACGACTGAATGGTCGAGCCAGCGATGAGGCCGCGCTCGTCCGGCTGGTGGCCGGGGCGCCGGCTCGGCTCAGGGATGCAGGCGTTCCAGTGGCAGTGCTCCGGCGACGATCTCGGCGGCGACGTCGTCCAGGAGCAGGTCGTGGGTGTAGCAGTACGACCGCAGGATGGCCAGCGCGTCGAGGGAGCTGAGCCCCATCTCGACCGTAGCGATCCCGATCGCCTGCCAGACCAGCGAGCGGGCCAGCGCGAGAGGCACGTCCAGCCAGCGTCTCGCCTGGTGCGCGGCCCCGTTGCTGACGCTGTGGCCGTCTCTCGTGCCGGTGCTCAGGTCGGTGCTCAGCAGGGCGTCGACGACGTGGGTCCTGACTGCCAGAGCGTCATCCATCTCGTCGTCGTCCAGCAGCCTGGGGCTGCGCCGGTACATGCACATGGTGCCCAGCGTCGACCCGCCCGAGTCCAGGGGGAGGCAGAACACCGCCTTGAAGCTGGTGCGGGTCAGCAGCCGTTGTCCGTACTCGCCCCAGTCCATGGCCGCCAGGTGGGCATGGTCCTCGATGTCAGGGACCATGACCGGTTCGCCGATGGCATACGCCGTCAGGCACGGGCCCTGCCCGACAGTGAACTCCAGCCGCTCCGCGAGGCTCACCTCGCCGCTGCTGGCACCGACGGGTATCCGCTTCAGGCCATCAAGGACCAGCGAGATCCCGACTGCGTCCACGCTCAGCACCTCGGTGGCGGCACAGCACAGGCTGGTCGGGAAGCCACCCGGCCGTTCGCTGCCCCGGGGGTCGCAGCGGCCCTCGAACCGGTCTAGCAGGTCACCAGGGCCGGTCGGCACCACGTCGGCGCGGCGATGCTCGTCCGGCCCGGGCTGGTCAGGGCTGGTCAGGGCTGGCCAAGCCGACTCACTCCGCGGTCGTGACGGCGTACGGGTGCGACTCCACGAAGCTCGCGGTCTCGGCGTACATGCGCTCGATGTACGCGTCGAGCGCGTCCAGGGCGACTCGCCACTGGCCACGGCCACCGATCTTGATCGCGGGCAGCTCGCCGGAGCGGACCAGGGCGTAGGTCTGGCTTGCGGAGATGCCGAGCGTCTCGGCGACCTGTCCCAGCTGGATGAAACGTTGCTGCGTCATGGTGTCCGTCCTTTGGCGATATGGCCTAGTTCCGTTTGTTCAAGGTAGTGCAGACCGGCTTGCTTGTCGTCTATCAGCGTTACCGTATTTAGTATACATGTGTGTGAATTTGACCTCGTTGACGACGAATAGGTTTAGCGGCGCGCGTCAGCAGCGGGCTTCACGCAACGGCGAGTCGGCACCGGGTGAGCGCGAGAGGGCGTCCGGCGTCTCAGCCCCCGGAGAACGCCCACGACCGCAACAGCACGAAGTGGATGGCCCCCGCGATGACGTTCGCCACGAGAAGCACGGCGATGTGCACCCGCATATCGGACACGCCGCCGGCATCGAGCCAGGCCAAGGCGCCGCTCGACAGCGCGAGCGCCACGCCGAAGGCCACGAAGCCCCGGACGTGGTGGCGCACCACGTGCAACCTGCCGGTGAACCCGAAGGTGAGCCAACGGTTGCCGGCCGTGTTGGCGTCGGCCGTCAGCAGCAGCGCGATGGCGTTGGCGGCCTGCTCGCCGACCAGCGGGTGCAGCGCTGAGAACAGCAGCAGGTACGCCACCGTCGTGATCGCGCCGACCACCAGGAAGCGACGGAGCTGGGAGCGGTACGGCGCGGGTGGCACGTGCGGAAGACCGACGGGGACGACGACCGCCGGGGACAAGACAGCGTGGGGCGACGGCAGGCTGGGGAGCGTCATACCGGAAGGCTCCGCCAACGAACCGGGGGCGCGCTGTGGCCAGGCTGTGCACCTGTTATGAGTCCTGCTGAGCCTCAGCACGGTCCTGCCTGTCGTGTGCGCATCAACCTGACCACGACGATAGCGCGCCGGCGGGTGCGTCAAGCGCGGACCGGGACCTTGATGTCGCTCAGCGATGTTCGGCCTTGTTCGTGCGGGTGAACATCTCCCTCATCTTCGTGGCCACCTTCGTCTTCGAGACCCGGGGCCGCACGCTCGAGGAGCGCGAGGACGACTGCCGGGACCACCGGGCGAGCAGATGAGCCACAGAGCCCCCACGGGAGTCCGCGGCTCCTAGACTCCGGTCGGGCCCAGTCAGCCCTGACCAGCCCTCTGACCATTCGCGAGACCGGCCGGCCAGGTCCCAACCGGTCCCGCGGCTTGGTCCGGGTAACCTCACCCCACCCCCCTCGGAGGCATCGTCGTGAAGACCATCACCCACTGGATCGGCGGGAAGTCGACCGACGGCAGCTCGACCCGCCACGGCTCGGTGTTCAACCCGGCCACGGGCGTCGAGCAGGCGCAGGTGCTGCTGGCGAGCAGGGCCGACGTCGAGGACGCGGTCAAGACCGCGGCGGCGGCCTTCGAGTCGTGGTCGGAGGCCTCGCTGAGCGCGCGTACCGGCATCCTGTTCGCGTTCCGGGACCTGGTCCGGGCGAACATCCAGGCGCTGGCCGAGGTCATCTCCGACGAGCACGGCAAGGTGGTCTCGGATGCCGCTGGGGAGGTCCAGCGCGGGCTGGAGGTGGTCGAGTTCGCGTGCGGGATACCGACCCTGCTCAAGGGTGAGTACTCCGACCAGGCCTCCACGGGTGTCGACGTCTTCTCCTTCCGGCAGCCGATCGGCGTCTGCGCGGGCATCACCCCGTTCAACTTCCCGATCATGGTGCCGATGTGGATGCATCCCGTGGCGATCGCGTGCGGCAACACGTTCATCCTCAAGCCCAGCGAGCGGGACCCCAGCGCGTCGCTGATGGTCGCCGAGCTGTGGGCCGAGGCGGGCCTGCCCGACGGCGTGTTCAACGTCGTCAACGGGGACAAGGAGGCGGTCGACGCCCTGCTGGACCACGAGGACGTGGCGGCGGTGTCCTTCGTCGGCTCCACCCCCATCGCGAGGTACATCCACCAGCGAGGCACCGAGCGGGGCAAGCGGGTGCAGGCCCTCGGCGGGGCCAAGAACCACGCCGTCGTCCTGCCCGACGCCGACCTCGACTTCGCCTCGGACCACCTGGTGGCCGCGGCCTTCGGGTCAGCCGGTGAGCGGTGCATGGCGATCTCGGCGGCCGTCGCCGTCGGTCCGTCAGCCGGCGACCTCGTGGCGGCGGTGGCCGAGAAGGCCGACGCCGTTCGCGTCGGATCGGGGCGGGACCCGAGCAGCGAGATGGGACCGGTGATCAGCGGAGCCGCTCGCGACCGGATCGTGGGACTGATCGGCTCCGGGCAGGAGCAGGGCGCCCGCCTGGTGGTCGACGGCCGGGGAATCGTCGTGCCCGACTTCGAGCAGGGCTTCTTCGTCGGGCCGACGGTGATCGACGAGGTGACCACGTCGATGGACGTCTACCGCGAGGAGGTCTTCGGTCCGGTGCTGTCCGTGGTGCGCACCGACACCGTCGACGCGGCCATCAAGCTCATCAACGCCAACCCCTACGGCAACGGCACGGCGATCTTCACCTCCAGCGGCGAGGCGGCGCGCACCTTCCAGCGGGGAGTGAAGGTCGGGATGATCGGGATCAACGTCCCGATCCCCGTCCCGATGGCGTACTACTCCTTCGGCGGCTGGAAGGACTCCCTGTTCGGTGAGAGGCACATCCACGGCCCCGAAGGCGTGTCGTTCTACACCCGCGGCAAGGTGGTCACCTCCCGGTGGCCGCAGGTCAGGCACAGCAGCGGCGCGAGCTACCACTTCCCGACCGCCACCTAGTCACCCACGCCAGCCACGCCGCAGATGCGCCGCGGCATACCTCGCGTCAAGAAGGAGCAGCCAGCCCATGCCGCAAGCTCGCGACCTGCGTGTCGCCGTCCTCGGCGTCGGCATGATGGGCGCCTACCACGCGAGCAGCCTGACCACCCGGACCAAGGGCGCTCGCATCAGTGTCGTCAACGACTTCTCCGCCGACCGGGCGCAGGAGGTCGCACGGGGGATACCCGGCGCGCGCGTCGTGGCCGACCCGTTCGAGGCCATCGGGGCCGACGACGTCGACGCCGTGGTCATCGCCACACCGGGACCGGCGCACGAGAAGCAGCTCCTGGCGTGCCTGGAACGCGAGCTGCCCGTGCTGTGCGAGAAGCCGCTGACCGTAGAGCCCTCGACCGCCTACGGCATCGTCACCCGCCAGGCCGCCACCGGCAAGGAGCTGATCCAGGTGGGGTTCATGCGCCGGTTCGACCAGGAGTACGTCCAGCTCCGTGAGCTGATCGCCTCGGGGGGCTTGGGCAGCCCTCTCATGGTGCACTGCACCCACCGCAACCCCACCGTGCCGGACACCGCCACGACCGAGTCGGTCATCAACGACTCCGCGGTGCACGAGGCCGACGTCGCCCGCTTCCTGCTCGGAGAGGAGATCACGGCGGTCTCGGTGGTCCACGGGAGGTCCGCACGCCGCGCGCCGAAGGCCCTGGCCGACCCGCTGCTGCTGGTCTTCGAGACCGAGTCCGGATGCGTGGTGACCGACGAGCTGTTCGTCTCCTCCGGGATCGCCTACGAGGTGCGCACCGAGGTGGTGGGGGACCGTGGCATCGCGATGATCGGGCTCGACCAGAACATGGTGACCAGGACCCAGGACGGGCGATGGGGCGGACAGAGCACCCCGAGCTTCGTCGAGCGGTTCGGCGCGGCGTACAACGTCGAGCTGCAGTGCTGGGTCGACGCCGCAGCCAAAGGGTCCATCGACGGCCCCGGAGCCTGGGACGGGTATGCCGCGGCCGCCGTCTGTGCAGCCGGGGTCTCGGCGTTCCGGACCGGCTCCCGGGTCGAGGTCGCGATGGAGCCACGGCCGTGAGGCTCGCCGGCATCGCCTGGCTGCTGCTCGGGGCGTACACCGCGCGCCGGCACACCCTTGCACTGCCCGAGGCGCAGCAGATCCTGAGCGCCCACCTCACTCAGGACTGGTCATGAGCGCTTCGGCGGCACTGGCGGAGGTGCTGACCTTCGGTCGGAGCGGGGTGGACATCTACCCGCTGCAGATCGGTGTCGGGCTGGAGGACGTCGAGACGTTCGGCAAGTTCCTGGGCGGCACCACGGCGAACGTCGCTGTCGCGGCCGCGCGGCTGGGCCGGCGCTCGGCGATCATCACCGGCGTGGGGGACGACCCGTTCGGCCGCTTCGTCCGGCGCGCCCTGGTGGACCTGGGCGTGGACGACGCTCACGTGGTGGTCAAGGACAGCTACCCGACCCCGGTCACCTTCTGCGAGATCTTCCCGCCCGATGACTTCCCGCTGTACTTCTACCGCAAGCCGTCGGCACCTGACCTGCAGGTGGGCGTCGACGACATCGACCCGGATGCTGTCCGGGACGTGGACCTGCTGTGGCTGACCACGACGGGGCTGAGCGAGGAGCCCAGCCGCCAGGCGCACCACTTCGCCCTCGGGCTGCGCGCCCGGAAGCGGTTCACCGTGCTGGACCTGGACTACCGGCCGATGTTCTGGGACAGTGCCGCGCACGCGACCGAGCAGGTGCAGCAGATCCTGCCTCTGGTGACCGTCGCGGTGGGCAACCGGGAGGAGTGCGAGGTCGCGGTGGGGGAGAGCGAGCCCGAGCGTGCGGCGGACGCGCTGCTCGATGCGGGGGTGGAGCTCGCGGTCGTGAAGCAGGGTCCCAAGGGCGTCCTGGCCAAGACGCGCTCCGAGCGGGTCGAGTCTCCGCCGATTGCCATCGAGCCGGTCAACGGGCTCGGTGCCGGCGACAGCTTCGGCGGGTCGCTGGCACACGGCCTGCTGGCGGGCTGGCCGCTGCAGCGGGTCCTGCACAACGCCAACGCGGCCGGAGCGATCGTTGCCTCCCGGCTGGAGTGCTCGACCGCCATGCCGACCCAGGCCGAGATCGACCTGTTGATCGCCGGCGGCGACCCGAACGAAGGGCAGCCGCGGCGATGACCGACTTCGCCGGCGACTACGCGCAGGTCACCGAGATCCGGGCCCGCCACCCGCACCGCGTCATGGAGCTGATGGCCTCGCGTGCGCGGCGCCCCCTGCTCCCTCCCGACGGCCGGCTGATGATCATCGCCTGCGACCATCCCGCGCGGGGCGCGCTCGCCGTCCGCGGACGACCCGATGCCATGAGCAGCCGGACCGACCTGCTGGACCGGCTGCGCACCGCACTGGCCCGCCCGGGCGTGGACGGGGTGCTGGCGACGGCCGACATCATCGAGGACCTGCTGCTGCTCGGCGCGCTGGAGGACAAGGTCGTGATCGCCTCGATGAACCGGGGCGGCCTGGCGGGCTCGACGTTCGAGATGGACGACCGGATGACCGGCTACGACGTGCGGGGCACCGTCGAAGCCGGGTTCGAGGGAGCCAAGATGCTGACCCGCATCGACCTCGAGGACCCGGGCACCGTCTCCACCCTGCAGGCCTGCGCGCAGGCGGTCACCGACCTCAACCGGGCCGGGCTGGTCGCGATGGTGGAGCCGTTCATGTCCAGGCGCGTCGGCGGCAAGGTGGTCAACGACCTGAGCCCGTCGGCCGTGATCACCTCGATCCACATCGCCCAGGGGCTCGGTGCCGCCAGCGCCTACACCTGGATGAAGCTGCCCGTGGTGGCGGACATGGAGCGGGTCATGGACGCCACCACGCTGCCCACGCTGCTGCTGGGGGGTGACCAGGTCGGGCCGGCGGACCAGGTCTACGCGCAGTGGTCGAAGGCGCTGTCGCTGCCGTCCGTGCGTGGCCTGGTCGTGGGACGGACCATGCTCTACCCGGCCGACGAGGACGTGGCCGCCGCGGTCGACACCGCCGTCTCTTTGGTGCGGTGAGGGGCTGATGGCCGACGACGACACCCGGCTGCACCTGCCTGCGGGCACCTCGTCGACTAGCGGGTTCGATCTCGAGGTCACCCCGCAGAGCGCCGGATGGGGCTACTCCAGCCTGCGGGTGCTGAGCCTGGGGCCGGGGCAGTCCCGCGAGCTGGACACCGCCGGCGAGGAGATGTTCCTGGTTCCCCTGGCCGGGTCGGCGACGGTCAGCGTGGGCTCGCAGACGGTGGACCTGGCGGGCCGGGTCAGCGTGTTCGAGGGCCCGACCGACCTCGCCTACCTCCCTATCCGGTCCTCGGTGCGGATCGACAGCGCCGCCGGGGGCAGGTTCGCACTCGCGGGGGCGCGCACCGACCGGGCGCTCGCCTTCCGCTACGGCGCCAGGGCGGACGTGCCGGTGGAGCTCAGGGGCGCGGGGCAGTGCAGCCGGCAGGTGCGCAACTTCGGCACCGTGGAGGCGTTCGAGACCGGCGCGGTGATCGCCTGCGAGGTCCTCACCCCGGGCGGGAACTGGTCGAGCTATCCAGCGCACAAGCACGACCAGTCCACCGAGACCGAGTCCCGGCTGGAGGAGATCTACTACTACGAGATCGCCGACGGGCGCGACGGCCAGCCCGGGGTCGGCTACCACCGAACCAGCTCCTCCCCGGGTGGCAGGATCGAGGTCCTGGTCGAGGTCCGCGACCGTGACACGGTGCTGGTCCCGCACGGGTGGCACGGTCCCTGTATGGCGGCGCCGGGTTTCGACATGTACTACCTCAACGTGATGGCCGGCCCTGGACCGGAGCGGGCGTGGCGGATCACCGACCACCCCGACCAGGGGTGGGTGCGCCAGACCTGGGCCGACCAGGACATCGACCCACGCCTGACGTCCTCGCCCGCCACCAGAGGGGAGCACTGAGATGGCCGTGCAGCGCTCGATCCGGCTGACCGTTGCCCAGGCGGCGGTGCGGTTCCTGGGCAACCAGTGGTCTGAGAGGGACGGCGTCGAGCGGCGCCTGGTCGCCGGCTGCTTCGGCATCTTCGGGCACGGCAACGTCGCCGGCATCGGCCAGGCCCTGCTGCAGGCCGAGCTGGAGGACCCCGGCCTGATGCCGTACTACCAGGGACGCAACGAGCAGGGCATGGTCCATGCCTCGGTGGCGTATGCACGGATGAACGACCGGCTGTCCGTGCTGGCCTGCACCGGGTCGGTGGGTCCGGGCTCGACGAACATGGTCACCGGCGCGGCGCTGGCGACGATCAACCGGCTCCCGGTCCTGCTGCTGCCCGCCGACATCTTCGCGACCCGGGCCGCCAGCCCGGTGCTGCAGGAGCTGGAGGACCCGGGCGGCTACGACACCACGGTCAACGACGCCTTCCGCCCGGTTTCCCGGTTCTTCGACCGGGTATGGCGCCCCGAGCAGCTGCCGCAGGCCCTGCTCGGGGCGATGCGGGTGCTCACCGACCCGGTCCAGGCCGGAGCGGTCACGCTGGCCCTGCCGCAGGACGTGCAGGCCGAGGCCTTCGACTGGCCGGAGGCGCTGTTCGAGAAGCGGGTGTGGCACGTGGGCCGCCCCACCACCCAGCCGGACGAGCTGGACCGGGCGGTGCAGGTGATCCGGTCCGCGCGCCGCCCGCTGATCGTGGCCGGCGGCGGCGTCATCTACTCCGGCGCCACCAAGGCCCTGCGCGAGCTGTGCGAGGCCACCGGCATCCCGGTCGGGCAGAGCCAGGCCGGCAAGGGAGCGCTGCCGTACGACCACCCGCTGTCCCTCGGGGCGATCGGCTCCACCGGCACGACCGCCGCGAACCGGATCGCCCGCGACGCGGACGTCGTGATCGGCATCGGCACCCGCTACAGCGACTTCACCACCGCGTCCCGTACGGCGTTCGCCGCTGCCGGGGTGCGCTTCGTCAACGTCAACGTGGCCCGTCTCGACGCGGCCAAGCACGCGGGCACCATGGTGGTCGCCGACGCAAGGGAGGCGCTGTACGCGCTTCGCGGCGCCCTGGCCGGATGGTCCACGCCGCAGGACTACCGCGCCGAGGCCACCGCCCTGGCGAAGGACTGGGACGCGGTGGTCGAGCACGCCTACACCCTGGGGCACGCCCCGCTGCCGGCCCAGTCGGAGGTCATCGGGGTGGTCAACGAGGTGTCCGCGGCCACCGACGTCGTGGTCTGCGCGGCGGGGTCGATGCCCGGGGACCTGCACAAGCTGTGGCGGACCCGCGACCCCAAGGGCTACCACGTCGAGTACGGCTACTCCTGCATGGGATACGAGATCGCCGGCGGCCTGGGCGCCAAGATGGCCTGCCCGGAGCGCGATGTGTTCGTCATGGTCGGCGACGGGTCGTACCTGATGATGGCCCAGGAGCTGGTCACCGCCGTGCAGGAGCGGATCACGCTGATCGTGGTGCTGGTCCAGAACCACGGGTTCGCCTCCATCGGGGAGCTCTCCGAGACCCTCGGCTCGCAGCGGTTCGGCACGTCCTACCAGTACCGCAACCCGGCCACCGGCCGTCTCGACGGCGGGCACCTACCGGTGGACCTGGCCGCGAACGCCGAGAGCCTGGGGGTGCGCGTGCTGCGCGCCCACGGCGTAGCCGAGCTACGGGCGGCGCTGCTGCAGGCCAAGCAGCACACCGGCGGACCGGTGCTGGTGCACGTCGAGACCGACCCGCTGGTGTCCGCGCCGAGCAGCCAGTCCTGGTGGGACGTGCCCGTCTCCGAGATCTCCGACCTCAGCTCGACCCGGGACGCCCGTGAGTCCTACCAGGCCAGCAAGTCCCACCAGCGGCTGTTCCTGTAGCGGCGGCCCACGCTTTCCACCCTGGTCCGCCCGCTCAGTGGGCGACGGGACCACCGGTGCCGGTGCCGGTGGTGGCCGGTGCGTGCAGCCCCGCCAGGTCCGCGCTCGCCGGGTGCGTCCGGCCCATGGGTCCGGACGACATCGCCCGCAGCAGGGTGTCGGTGACGGTCCGGGCGAACCGTGAGCTGTCGGTGGTGATGCCGTACCTCGCGTCGACGCCTCGGATGGCCCGCACCCACAGCATCGTCCCCGTGCTGAAGACTCCCGCGCCCGAACGACGCGTGTAGTAGCTCATGTCGGACGCGGTCCGGCCGTGCCCGCCGCAGGTCACCGGCGAGTGGGCCACGACCTGCAGGTTCGCGGGTGTCCCCCCGACCGGGTAGGCGCGGTCGATCTCGGTGCCCACCAGGCCCGCATACGCGCTGCCCTTCCGGGCCCCCGTCCCGGCGAACAGGAAGAACGCCGGGTCGCGGACGACCATGGCCCCCCGCGCGGGGAAGCACTCGTAGAGCATCCCGACCAGGCTGTTCTGCGGGTCCGGGTGTGGCTGCTGGCGCCACTTGGTCGTCGTGTCCACGCTGCCCTTGACTGGATCCAGCGCGGCGGACTTGTATCCCGCCATCACGCGGCGGGCGCCCAGCCGGCTGGGCTGCAGCCGCACCCGCCAGTCCACGGCGTCGGCGCCGAGGAAGGCCAGGTTGGTGCCGGCGTCGGCGGCCCGCTCCAGCGCTGCTCTCATCGGGGTGGACCAGTACTCGTCGTGGCCGAGGGAGACCACGCCCCGCGCGCCGGCGAGTGCACCAGGGTCGGCGTCCAGGTCGGAGGAGGTCAAGTAGGCCAGCGGCAGCCCGAGGCGCTCGGCGCGCTGGATGGTGGCTGCCTCGAAGTTCAGCAGCTGCTTGGCGCCGCTGCCGTCGTACGGTCGGTCGTAGCTGACCCGGTAGGACCGCGTGCCGAACGAGCGGTCGCGGCCGTAGTACAGCGAGTACCCGCCCCAGGTGTTGTACGCCTGGTAGGTGGTGGTGGCGTTGAGCAGTACCAGCCGCCCCGCCACCTGCGGCGACCGCACCGTGACGGGGACGTACTTCTGCCGCCCGCCCGCCACCAGCTTGAGCAGGTAGGTGCCCTCGGGCCACCCGGTCGTGGGGACGGTCAGCGAGGGCGTCCATGCGGTCGTCACCATGCGGTCGTTCGCGAGCGTCGGCGTCGCCTGCCGGTGGCCGCGGACGAGCCCCGACGCCCAGACCTGACGCGCTCCCGCTCCGCCGTAGTAGCCGAGCCGGAACGCCGCGACCCTGACGTCGCCGAGCGAGGACGACACGTACAGGTGGAACGGCTCTCCCGGCAGGACGCTGACCCGGTCGGCGTATCCCGCCAGGTCGTACGTGCCGGCCATCCGGCCGGCGGGGATCACCCAGCCCGGGCTGCCCGGCCGGGCGTTCTCCCGGCGGGTCCAGTCCCGGACCCGGCGCCCGGACCGCGCCACGCCCGGGCCCGTCCTGCTCCCCGAGCCGCTGGTGGGACGACGGTGGGCGATGGCTCGCACGGATCGGGTCGACCCGTGCACCGACAGGAACGCGGCGAGCAGCAGGGCCAGAGCGACGGCTGTCGCCAAGCCGGGTGCCCACCGGCGTCCTGGCATCGGCCTCATCGACGTACTCCCTCGAGCACCCGCCCGGGAGCAGGCACGTGCGTTCGCGCGCTGGACAGTCACGTGCTGGTCGTGCCCAGTGTGCCCGGCCACGCTGGTGGTCCTCGCGCTGCGGCGGCCGGTCACCGCGAAGGAGCGCCTGGTGCGGCGGTCCGCGGTGTCTGAGGCCCTGACCCCGGCCCGAATGGCCCGCGAGGCACGGATAGTTTGTGGGCGTCACAGACGGACGACGAGAGGTGCCGGGGCTGATGAGCACCAAGGCAGCGTCCCGGGCAACGCTGCACCGAGGAGCCGGGTGAGCGCCGACTTCCACCGTGTCGACGAGATCTTCTCCGCCTTCGTCGACGCCGGGCAGGCCCCAGGAGTCGCCTACGGCGTGGTAGGTGAGGGTCGGCTGCTGCACGCCGGTGGCGCGGGGGTCACCGACCTGGGACGGTCCACGAGGCCGGACGAGCGCAGCGTGTTCCGGATCGCCTCGCTGACCAAGAGCTTCACGGCCGCGGCGGTGCTGCGCCTGCGCGACAGCGACGCGCTCAGGCTGGACGACCTCGTCGCCGACTACGTGCCGGAGCTCACGGCCGCGCCTCGGCCCACCGCGGACGCCCCGCCGCTGACGATCCGCCACCTGCTGACCATGAGCGGCGGTCTGCCCACCGACGACGCCTGGGCCGACCGGCAGGAGTCGATGACGGCGGATGACTTCCCCCGCTTCCTGGCCGGGGGCATCGGCTTCGTGTCGGCGCCGGGCACGGCGTTCGAGTACTCCAACCTGGGGTTCGCCCTGCTCGGCCGGGTGGTCACCCGCGTCACCGGCCGCGAGTACCGCGACGAGGTCCGCACCGCGCTGCTCGAACCCCTGGGTCTGGGCGACACGGTCTTCGCCCACGAGGACGTGGACCCTGAACGCCTGGTCTGCGGCCACCGCCGTACCCCGGACGGCTGGGTCCCGGTGCCGTTCGACCGGCCAGGCGTCTTCTCCGCGATCGGGGGCCTCTACAGCACGGTCGCGGACCTCGCCCGGTGGGCGGCCGGCTTCGCCGACGCCTTCCCGCCGCGCGACGACCCGGAGCACCACCCGCTGTCCAGAGCCAGCCGCCGGGAGATGCAACAGCAGCACCGGGCGATCCCCGCGATCCCGGGGTCCGCTGGGGCGGCGGTCGCGCGGCCGCTTCCACTCGGCTACGGCTTCGGCCTGTTCGTCGAGGAGCATCCCCTCGCCGGCACGGTGGTCAGCCACCCCGGCGGCTACCCCGGGTTCGGTGCTCACCTGCGCTGGAGCAGCGAGCTCGGCATCGGCGTCATCGCCCTGGCCAACGGCAGGTATGCGCCGGCCACGACGCCGGCGACCGAGGCGCTCGAGATGGTCCTGTCCGGCCGCAGCCGCCCCGGGTCCGAGCCCTGGCCGGAGACCGTCCAGGCCTGCCTGGACGTGGAGCGGCTGCTGGTCAGATGGGACGACGCGCTCGCCGACCGCATCTTCGCGGACAACGTCGACCTCGACCTGCCGCGGGAGGACCGCCGCCGGGAGTTCGAGGCGGCCGCCGCGGCGATCGGTCCGGCGACTGCCCCGGTGACTGGCCCGGCGGCGGCGCACCCCACGCCAGCGTCGGCGAGCTGGCAGGTGCATGGGGTTCACGCGAGCGTGCACATCGACCTGCAGCTCACCCCGCAGCGGCCCCCGAGGATCCAGTCGGTCGTGCTGCGCCCCGCCGCCTCGGGCGGGTGAGAGACCGAGCGGGTCGGAACACCGTCCCGTAACCGGCCGAACATCAGCGGTGTGCTTGCGTGAGGCACCATGTGGGGGTGACGACCGCCACCGAGCCGAACCCGATCGCCGCCGAGCACTATGGCGCCAAGACCGTTGCCGTGGAGCCGGGTGGAGCGGACTTCATCCCGCTCAGCGAGCGACACGGCAGTCCCCGTCAGCTGCTGTGGACGTGGACCTCGCCCAACATGGAGTTCGCGACCCTGGCCGTCGGCATACTCGGCGTCCTCTACTGGGGGCTGACGTTCTGGCAGGCCGTGGCCGCGATCGTCATCGGCACTGGGCTCGGCTCGCTGTCCCACGGCATCGTGTCGACGTGGGGGCCGCCCAGCGGGATGTGTCAGATGGTGCTGAGCCGGGCCGGCTTCGGGTTCCGGGGCAACATCCTCCCCGCCGGGCTCAACGCCCTGGTCGCCGGCGTCGGCTGGTTCGCGGTCAACAGCATCAGCGGCGCGCTGGCTCTGAACGCCCTGGCCCCCGCGGTGCCCAAGGCGCTCTGCCTCGTCCTCGTGGTCGCCGCACAGCTGACCGTCGCGTTCCTCGGCCACAACCTGGTGCACGCGTTCGAGCGCTACGCGTTCCCGGTGCTCACCGTGGTCTTCGTCGTCGCCTGCGTGGTGATGTTCAGCAAGTCCCACCCGGGCAACCCGGCCCTCTCCGGTGGGCCGCCCACCGTGGGGGGGTTCCTGCTGATGACCGGAGCCGCCTTCGGATATGCGGCGGGGTGGAACCCCTACGCCTCCGACTACACCCGCTACCTGCCGCCCCGGACCTCGCCACGTGCGGTGGCCCTGTCCGCCGGACTGGGGGTGTTCCTGTCCTGCTGCCTGCTCGAGAGCGCGGGAGCCGCCATGGTGTCCGCAGCGGGCAAGGCGGCAGCGGTCGACCCCGGCGTCTTCACCGGCGTGCTGCCCACCTGGCTCGGCAAGCTGACCCTGCTGGGCATCGCCCTGGGCGCGATAGCCGCCAACGCGCTCAACATCTACTCCGGGTCGCTGTCCTTCATGGCTCTCGGTGTGCGGATCCCGGCCCACCGTGCGCGAGCCGTGGTCGCCCTCGCGTTCGGGGTGCTGGGCCTGGTTCTGGCCTTCTTCGGGCTGGGCAACGCCGGCGCCAGTTACGAGAACTTCCTGCTCGTGATCGCGTACTGGATCGGCCCATGGCTGGGCGTGGTGCTCGTCGACCGCTGGCTGCGCCGCGGCAGCGACATCTCGGGGCTGCTCGAGGACCGCCGCTACCAGAACTGGGCCGGTCCGATCGCCATGGCGCTCGCCATGGCGGTCTCGATCTGGCTGTTCAGCAACCAGAGCGAGTATGTCGGGCTGGTCCCGAAGGCGCACCCAGGCTTCGGCGACGTCACCTTCGAGGTCGGGTTCGTCATTGCCGCACTGGCCTACCTGACCCTGCGCCGGGGTGATGCCCGCCGCCGGCCCGGTGACGGCCCTGTGACGGCCCGGTGACGGACCTGTGATGGTCGCCGTGGCCGGCGACCACCAGGCGGCCGACCAGGCTGTGCAGGCGATGCTCGCCGTCGCGGTGGAGGAGGCCCGGCTCGGTCTGGCCGAGGGCGGCATACCCATCGGAGCGGCCCTGCTCGACGCGGGAGGGAGCGTGCTGGGCCGTGGCCACAACCGCCGGGTCCAGGACGGCGACCCGTCCCTGCACGCCGAGACCTCAGCGTTCCGCAACGCCGGCCGGCAGCGCACCTACCGCGGCACGACGATGGTGACGACGCTGTCGCCGTGCTGGTTCTGCAGTGGTCTGGTCCGGCAGTTCGGTATCTCCCGCGTGGTCATCGGCGAGTCCCGCACCTTCTACGGCGGCCACGACTGGCTCCGAGAGCACGGGGTCGACATCGTCCTGCTCGACGACCCCGCGTGCGTGGAGCTGATGACCGGGTTCATCGCCGCCCATCCCGACCTGTGGAACGAGGACATCGGCGCGGGCTGATCCGGTGCGTCGGCCGCCCGCTCAGCGGTCGGCAAGCGCGAGCGCCGCGAAGCTGCCCAGCCAGTGGCTGCTCAGGAACCCCTGCTCCGCCAGCGACGGGAGGGCTGCATCGAGGTGCCGCGCGGCCGCGCCGACGAGAACCGGTCGCCGGCGGTCGTCAGGAGGGAGCGCCCCGGCGACGGAGCGCAGTGCCGCGGCACGCGAGAAGTTGAGCCCGTCCAGGTGCCCGAGCAGCCCGTCGCTGCGGTCCGGCACGCCGACGGGCCACAGCAGCGAACGGGGCCGGCCGTCGGCCAGGCCGGGGAGGAACCGCCCCAGCCAGTCGCCGAACTCCTCGCTGGGCAGCAACCGGCGGACCAGGTCGGCCTCGCTCAGCGATGGCGACAGGAAGTCCTGTCCCGACGGCTCCCAGGCTGCTGGGGCGTCGCGGTCCTGGAGGTAGGACCGCGCCGCCCAGTCGCGGCTGCTGGCCGCCACCTGCGGCAGCCCGAGCGGCCCGGCCGCGTCGAGGATGAGCCCGAGCGAGAAGGCGGTGTTGGGATGGCTCCCGTCGCGCACCGGGTAGGCGGCCCGCGGGAGCCAGGCGAGGACCAGGTCGGCGACGGCGCCGACCGCCGGCCGTAACGCCCTGGCCCACGCGGTGGCCTCTGGGTCGGCCCTCCAGCCGGCGCACTCGGCGGCAAGGGCCGCTAGCCAGGCCCATCCGTACGGTCGCTCGAAGGACGGGTCCGCCCGCAGGTAGCCGGCCTCCTCACCCATCGCCTCGGGGGTGAGGTGGGCGCTCAGCAGCCGCCGCACCGCGGCCGTGTCGAGGTGCTCCGGGTGCAGGCGGAGCAGCCGCACCAGCAGCCAGTGCGTGTGGACGGCCGAGTGCCAGTCGTAGGCACCGTAGAACGCGGGGTGCCGTCGGCGGTGCGGGGCGAGGTCGTGGGGTCCGAGCACGACGTGCCCTGGGGCGTTCGGGAACTCTCGCACCACGTTGGTCAGCGCCGTGTCCGCGAGCTGGCCCGCCCAGGCCGCCAGCGACACCGCCTCGGACGGCTCCCGGCTCATGCCGCGAACGGTGTGGGAGTCAGGCCGACCGCCTCCAGGGCGGCCCGGACGCGCCGGGCCAGCAGCACAGCGCCGGGCGTGTCACCGTGCACGCACAGCGAGCGCACCGGCATCTGCAGCTCCGACCCGTCGACCGCCACGACAGTCGCGGTCTGCGCCATCAAGAGGGCACGCGCGACGACGGCGTCCTCGTCTGTCACCAGGGCACCTGGGGAGCTCCGCGGCACCAGGTGGCCGTCCGGCGTGTACCCCCGGTCCACGAACCCCTCGGGGACAGCACGCAGACCGGCCGCCTCCGCGAGCCGCAGCAGCGCCGACTGCGGCAGGCCCAGCACCGGTAGGGAGTCGTCGTACTCCTGGACCGCACGCACGACGGCGCGGGCCTGCGTCTCGTCGTCCACCGTGGTGTTGTACAGCGCACCGTGCGGCTTGACGTAGCGGACCCGGTCACCGGCCACCCGGCAGAAGGCGTCCAGCGCGCCGATCTGGTAGAGCACGTCGTCGGTCAGCTCGTCCGGTGCGATGTCGATCCGGCGGCGGCCGAAGCCGGCGAGGTCGCGGTAGGAGACCTGCGCGCCCACCACGACCCCGGCGGCGGCCGCTCGCCGGGCCACCGCGCGCATCGTGGGCGGGTCGCCGGCGTGGAAGCCGCAGGCGGCGTTGGCGCTGCTCACCACCTCCAGCAGTGCCTCGTCGTCGCCCAGCCGCCACACGCCGAACCCCTCGCCGAGGTCGCTGTTGAGGTCGATCGGACCGCTCATGTCACTGCCTCCTGTCTGCTGTGGGGCTCAACGGTCTGCACGGACTGCACGGATTGCGCGGTCTGCGCGGTCTGCACCGACTGCTTGGAGCTGATGGAGCGCACGAAGCGAACCGTCGTACCGGGCCGAGCCTGCGCAAGCGCGGAGAGGTCACCCTGGTCGACCACGCCGATGACCGGGTAGCCGCCGGTGGTGGGGTGGTCGGCGAGCAGCACCACCGGCTGGCCGTCGGGCGGCAGCTGCACGGCGCCGAGCACGGTGCCCTCGCTCTCCAGCTCGGTGGTGACCAGGCGCGGCACCGGCGGCCCGGACAGCCGGACCCCGATCCGGTTGCTCAGTGGGGACAGCTGGTACGCCCCGGTCAGCAGGGCAGCCACGCCCGGTGGACCGAACCAGTCGTCCCGTGGACCGGGCAGCAGGCGCAGCACGACTGGCTCCCCCGATGCTGGCGGGACGCTGAAGTCCACCGCCGGGGGCAGGCGGCTCGGCGGGTCCACGGGAAGCACGTCGCCGGAGAGGAGCGGCGCGGGCCCCAGGCGTGACAGCGTGTCGCTCGACCTGCTGCCGAGCACCGGTTCGACGGCGATGCCGCCGTCGACGGCGACGTAGGAGCGGACGCCGACGCTGGGGGCTCCGACATCGAGCACGCTGCCGCCCGCCACGGCGACGGCGATGCCCCAGGAGACCGGCCTCCCGTCGACGGTGACGGGGGCCTGGGCGCCGGTGACCGCGACGGTCACCGCCGTCGCGACCCGCAGCCCGACGCCGTTGAGGGTGGTCTCCAGCACCGCCGCGTCCTCGGGGTTGCCGACCAGGCGGTTGGCCAGCCGCGCGGCGGCCGCGTCGAGGGCACCGGCACGCGGCACACCGAGGTGCGCGAACCCGGTACGGCCGGCGTCCTGGACCGTCGTCAGCGCACCCGGACGCAGCACCGTCAGCGTGCGGCGACCGGCAGCAGTGGAGCTCCCGCCGCTGCGCGCGCCGGCCCGCACGTGCGTCGGCGAGGGGGCGGGGGCCTCGACGAAGCGCACCCGGGTGCCAGGGGGCAGCAGCGCCGGCGGGTCCCGGTCGATGTCGAACAGGGTGACCGGCGTGGTCCCGATCAGCTGCCACCCGCCGGGCGAGACTGACGGGTAGATGCCGCAGTAGCGCCCGGCCAGGCCCACCGAACCGGCCGGCACCGACGTGCGCGGCGTCGCCCGTCGCGGCACCTCGTCGCCGAGCCCCACCATGTAAGGGAAGCCCGGAGCGAAGCCGCAGAAGGCGACGCGGAACTCGGTGCCGGTGTGCCTTGCCACGAGGTCGCGTTCGCCGATGCCCCACAGCCGCGCCACCTCGGCCAGGTCGGCGCCGTCGTAGACAACGGGCAGCTCGACCGGCGCCGTCTCGGCGAGTCGGGAGGCGGCGGCGGGCGTCCCGATCTGGGCCAACGCCCGGGTCACGGCGGCTGGGTCCACCCCGTCGAGCAGCAGCGTGCGCGCGCCGGGGACGACCTCGGTGGGCGGCGGCAGGTCGGCGGCGGCCACTAACGCGGTCACCGCCGCCTGCCATGCCGTGACCTGCTCGGGACGGTCGACCTCGAGCAGCACCGCCTGCACACCCACCGGCCGGATGAGCAACGTCACCCTGCGTCGACGGCCGCGACGATGATCTCCTGCGCCGCGACGAGGTAGGCGCGCATCTGGGCGCTGGCCGCGGCACTGTCACCGCGCTCGGCCAGGGCGCAGATGTCGGCGTTCAGCGACAGGAACGGCTCGTGCAGTGCCCGGGGGTCCGGCCCGAGCTGGAACGCCAGCCGCAGCTCGGCGAACACCGATCTCATCACCCGGTCGAGCCGCGCACTGCCAACTAGGGTCGTGACGCCCATGTGGAAGCGCACGTCGGCGGTCCCCACGTCGTGCCACAGCCGCCGGCGCGCCGCGGACTGCCCTTCGGTGACGGCGGCCCGCATCTCCGCCAGACCGCGTAGCTGCACCGGGTGAGCCAGCGCGCCGGACTCCACCAGCATGCGGAACGCGTAGATGTCCCGGACGTCGTCAGCGACGAGCCGGCGCACGAACACCCCGCGATGCGGCTCCCGGGTGAGCAGCCGCTCACCGATCAGGATCTGGAAGGCCTCGCGCAGCGTGTTCCGGGAGACGCCGAGCGCGGCGGTGAGCTGTTGCTCGGCCATCTGCCACCCCGGCTGGATCTCGCCGCGCACCATGCTCTCGCGCAGCCTGTCGGCTACGCGCTCAGCGGTCGAGGGCCGGTCCAGCAGGAAGCTCCCGCGGGCCCCGGGCAGATCACCCAGGTGCTCGATGAGCGTGGACGCCGCGATCGATGGCGACGCTGCCATGGAGATCCCTTCCTTGCTGTCCAGGATGTCGGGCGGGCACGCCCTGCCCTGATCTTGCCTGCTGTCCGACTGTTGAACAACCCTCTTGTGTCCTTGTTGCACCGCCCCTACTCTGGGCCCGGCAACACAGGTGCCGTGCGGTGGAAGGGGCGCTCATGCTGGTTCTGCTCGGAGTGGCGGTCGTGGTGCTCGGGTTCGCCCTGCGGCTGAACCCGATGCTGGTGGTCACCGTCGCCGGGCTGGTCACCGGACTGCTCGGCGGGATGTCGCCCAAGGCCATCCTCGACGCCTTCGGGACCGGCTTCGCGGGCAGCCGCTCCATCGTGATCTTCCTGCTCGTCCTGCCGGTCATCGGCCTGGTCGAGCGCAACGGCCTGCAGGAGCAGTCCCGGCGGCTGATTGCCCGGATGGCGCGGCTGACCACGGGACGGGTCCTCGCGCTCTACCTCCTGGTCCGGCAGGCGACCAGCGCCATCGGCCTGCTGAGCATCGGCGGCCACGCTCAGTCGGTCCGGCCGATCGTCGCGCCGATGGCCGAGGCCGCAGCGGTCAAGCGCCATGGCCCCCTGCCTGAGGCGGTGTCACAGCGGATCCGGGCCTTTGCCGCCGGTACGGACAACGTCGCCTCGTTCTTCGGGGAGGACATCTTCGTCGCAGTCGGCGCGGTGCTGCTCATCACGAGCTTCGTCGACACGACCTACCACTACACGCTGCAACCGCTGCAGGTCGCGCTGTGGGCCATCCCCACCGCCCTGTGCGCGCTGCTGATCCACGGCTTCCGAAGCCTGCGACTCGACCGCCAGCTGGCTCGGGAGATGCACTCGGAGACCAACCGTCGCCCTGCCCACGCGGCGAGCGCAGCGGACGACTCGCAGGTGCGTCAATGATCAAGGTCGAGTGGTTCTACTGGCTGATCGCGGCGTTCTTCCTGACGGTGGGATGGCTCGTCATACGCGACCGGTCCAACCCGCACCGGGTCTGGAGCGCGGTCTTCTGGTCGATGCTCGGGTTGTGCTTCCCGTACAGCTCCTTCGTGGTCGCCAAGACGGCGCCGGCATGGCTGCTCGGGCTCGCGGTGGTGGGGATCGCCTGCATCGCCGGCTTCGGCCTGCTTGGCCACGGTACCCAGGAGAAGACCACCAGCCCCGTCGAGCGCGAGGCGCTTGCGGACCGCTTCGGCAACAAGCTGTTCCTGCCGGTGCTCGTCATTCCTGTCGTCACGGGGCTGTTCGCGACGTTCGGCAAGGACGTGAGGATCGGCGGCCAGCCGGTCCTGCAGCCGCTCAACGAGACCGTCATCGGGCTCGGCGCCTCGGCGATCGTCGCGGTGCTGGTCGGCATGTGGGTGCTGCGCACCCCCAGTGCGGCCGTCCCGCTGCACGAGGGGCGACGGCTCACGGAGAACATCGGCTGGGCCTCGGTCCTGCCGCAGCTGCTGGCCATGCTCGGCCTGGTGTTCGCCACCGCTGGTGTCGGCAAGGCCATCGGCAGCTCCGCGGGGCACGTCCTGCCCAAGGGCTCGCTCTTCGCGGCCGTCGTCCTCTACTGCCTCGGCATGGCGATCTTCACCATCATCATGGGCAACGCCTTCGCGGCCTTCCCGGTGATGACCGCCGCCATCGGCTACCCGCTGCTCATCCAGCACTACCACGGATCGCCGCCCATCGTCTTCGCCATCGGCATGCTCTCCGGCTACTGCGGGACGCTGTGCACCCCCATGGCGGCGAACTTCAACATCGTCCCGGTGGCGCTGCTCGAGCTCAAGAGCGACTACGCCGTGATCCGGCAGCAGGTGCCCACGGCCATCCCCTTGTGGGCCTGCAACGTGGCCCTCATGTACTTCCTCGCCTTCTAGAGAAGGAGCCCCGCATGACCCGAGTCCTGCTGACCGCGTTCGACCCGTTCGGTGGCGAGAGCACCAACCCCTCGCAGCAGGCCGTCCAGCGCCTCGCGGCGGGTCCGTCGCCCGCCAGCGTCGAGCTCAGCACGGCTTCCCTGCCCGTCGTCTTCGGGGAGGCCATCGAGGCCCTCAAGGAGGCCATCGCGTTGCACGCGCCGGACATCGTGATCTGCGTAGGTGAGGCCGGCGGCCGCGCCGCCGTCACCCCCGAGCGGTTCGCGGTCAACCTCAACGACGCGCCGTTCCCCGACAACGCCGGCCGCCAACCCGTCGACGAACCCATCGTCGAGGGGGGACCGGTGGCCTACGCATCGACCCTCCCCGTCGCCGAGATCGTCCGGGCCATGTGTGCGGCCGGCATCCCGGCGCTGCAGAGCTCCACCGCCGGCAACTACGTCTGCAACAACGTCTTCTACGGGCTGATGCACCTCATCGCCACCGACCGACCGGAGCTTCGTGGCGGGTTCGTTCACGTTCCCTACATGCACGAGCAGGTCATCCACCACGTCAACACCCAGCCCAGCCTGTCCATCGAGACGATCACCGACGCCGTGCGCATGGTGGTGGAGATATCCGCCGGGGCGAGCGCACCGCTGCGGCGGACCCTGTCCTCCGTCAGCTAGGTCGGCTGACCTTCCGCGCCAGCCCTCTTCCGACGTCGCACCCGCAGGCCGTCGAAGGCGATCCTGCAGACGGCGTCGGCCAGGTCCTGGTCGCTGCGCGGCTGCCCCGGCCGGTACCACTCGGCGACCGAGTTGACCATCCCGAACAGCAGCCGGGCGGTGAGGGCCGGGTCCACGTCCGGGCGCACGTCGCCATCCCGCTCCGCCTGCGTGACCAGCTCCGCGACGTAGCGGTCGAAGTGCCGGCGGCGCTCCAGCGCCGCCCGTTCCACCTCGGTGTTGCCGCGGACCCGCAGCAGCAAGGTGACATAGGGCAGTCGCTGCTGCAGCACCCGCACGCTGCCCCGGATGAGGTGCTCCAGCCGCGCGATCGCCGGGTCCTCCCGCGCCCGGGCCTCGTCTGCGACCTCGACCAGGCCGTCGAGCGCCCGGTCCAGTGCCAGGTGCAGCAGCGCCTCCTTGCTGTCGACGTGGTGGTAGATGGCCGACTTGGCGATCCCCAGGCGGCGGGAGAGGTCCTCCATGCTGGTGCCCTCGTAGCCGCGCTCGTTGAAGACCTCGACCGCGACCGCGAGCAGTGACTCGACGTCATAGCCGGGCCGTCCGCGGCCACGGGTCACCGGTCCGGGATCGCTCACGGCTCAGTATCGTCGCGGCGGCCGGCGACACCACCGCGACACCACCGCGCGCCGCCACCTCGACACCACCGCGCCGCCACCTCGACACCGGTAAGACGCCGGTCCTTGCGGTCACCTGCGCCCTGGTGCAGAATAAATACTGACCGAACGGTCGGTAAAGGGGTGGGGATGGCTGACGGCGTGGAAGACCGGGAGGCCCTGTCGCGTTCCTTCGAGGACACGGTCGCGCACGACCGCCGGATCGAGCCCCGGGACTGGATGCCCGACGCCTACCGCGCATCCGTGCTGCGTCAGGTCGCGCAGCACGCGCACTCGGAGATCATCGGTATGCAGCCCGAGGGCCAGTGGGTGACCCGAGCACCCTCGTTGCGCCGCAAGGCCATCCTGCTCGCCAAGGTGCAGGACGAGGCCGGACACGGCATGTACCTCTACTCGGCTGCGGAGACGCTCGGCGCCGACCGGGGCGACCTCACCCGGCTGCTGATCGGGGGCGGGCAGCGGTACTCCTCCATCTTCAACTACCCGGCACTGACGTTCGCCGATGTCGGCGTGATCGGCTGGCTGGTCGACGGTGCAGCCATCTGCAACCAGGTCCCGCTCTGCCGCTCCTCCTATGGTCCGTACGCCCGCGCCATGGTGCGGATCTGCAAGGAGGAGTCGTTCCACCAGCGCCAGGGCTACGAGCTGCTGCTCACGATGATGCGGGGCACCGACGCGCAGCGGGCGATGGTGCAGGACGCAACCAACCGGTGGTGGTGGCCGTCGCTGATGATGTTCGGTCCGCCGGACGCGGACTCGCCCAACACCGCGCAGTCGATGGGATGGGGGATCAAGCGGCACACCAACGACGAGCTGCGACAGCGCTTCGTCGACATGTCCGTGCCGCAGGCGGACGCCCTCGGCGTCACCCTGCCCGATCCCGAGCTGCGCTGGAACGCCGGGCGTGGACGGTACGACTTCGGCGCGGTGGACTGGGCGGAGTTCCGGCGGGTCCTGGCCGGCGAGGGTCCGTGCAACGCCGAGCGCATCGCGGCACGGCGGGCTGCGCATGAGGACGGCAGGTGGGTGCGTGAGGCCGCATCGGCACATGCCCGCAAGCAGGCCGAGCGCTCGGAGCCGGCCGCATGACGAACGACCCGCCTGACAAGCGACGCCGCATGACGAACGACGCCGTGCAGCCGGAGTGGCCGCTGTTCGAGGTGTTCCTGCGGGGCAAGCGCGGCCTCAACCACGTGCACGTGGGCTCGCTGCATGCCGCAGATGCCCAGATGGCGCTGCACCATGCCCGTGACCTGTACACGCGGCGCAACGAGGGCGTCAGCATCTGGGTCGTCCGGTCGGCCGACATCACCGCCTCCAGCCCCGACGAGAAGGACCCGTTCTTCTCCCCGAGCGGCGACAAGGTCTACCGGCACCCGACCTTCTACGACATCCCCGACACCGTTCCGCACATCTGAGGGGGCCGGCGCGATGGGATTCGACAACGTCTACGAGGCCATCACCGAGGAGGTGGAGGACCACCGCTGGGCGTTCGGCACCGGCTTCACGGACCCGCTGGCGGGCGTCGACACCGCCGTGCCCCCGGGCGTGGTCGGCGCCGACCTCGGCGCCTACGCGGTGATGCTCGGCGACGACGCACTGGTCATGTCGCATCGGCTCCAGCAGTGGCTCACCCGCGCTCCGGAGCTGGAGGAGGAGACCGCTGTGGCCAACATCGCCCTCGACCTCCTCGGGCAGGCCCGGCTGCTGCTGGCGCGCGCCGGCAGGGTGGACGGCACCGGGCACGACGAGGACGCCTACGCCTTCTGGCGAGACGAGCACGACTACCGCAACGTGCGGCTCGCGGAGGTGGCCGACGCCGACTTCGGTGCCCTGGTCGCGCGGCTGCTGGTGTTCAGCACCTGGCGCCTCGCGCTGCTCACCGGGCTGCGTGGCTCGGTCGACCCGGTGCTCGCGGCGATTGCCGACAAGGGGGTCAAGGAGCTGCGCTACCACCGCGACTACGCGGCGCAGTGGGTCGTCCGGCTGGCCGACGGCACCGACTACTCCCGGGCGCGGGTCGAGGCCGGGCTCGCCGGCGTCGCGCCCCTGGTCCCTGAGCTGTTCCACGCCAGCGACGTCGAGGCCCGCCTGGCTCTGGCGCAGGTCGCGGTCGACCCGGCAGGGGCGCGTGCGGAGTTCGACGCGGTCATGGCGCAGGTGCTCTCGGTGGGGGCGCTTCGGTGGCCGGACCCGCCCGGGCCTGTGGCAGCGGGTGGCTCGAGCGGCAGGGACGGGGTGCACACCGAGGCGATGGCCGAGCTGCTCACCGAGCTGCAGAGCGTCGCCCGGGCACACCCGGGGGCGAGCTGGTGAGCGCCGTCCGCGCCCGGCTGATCGCCGAGTCGGTGCCGGACCCGGAGCTGCCGATGGTGACCATCGCCGACCTGGGCATCCTGCGTGAGGTCACCGAGCACGGCGACCGGGTGGTCGTGTCACTCACCCCGACGTACTCCGGCTGCCCGGCCATGGCCGAGATGGCGCAGGACCTCTGCCGCCGGCTCCTGCGGGCCGGGTTCGGCGGCGTCGAGGTGCGCACGGTGCTGACCCCCGCCTGGACCACCGACTGGATCACCGCCGAGGGGCGGCACAAGCTGGCGGCCGCCGGCATCGCCCCCCCTCATGCCGCGCCCGCCGCCAGCGGCGGGCCCGTGCCGCTGTCGCTGTCCACCACCCGACGCGTGGTGAGCTGTCCGCGCTGCTCCTCGCGCGACACGGTCCAGACCTCGGCGTTCGGTGCCACCGCCTGCAAGGCCCTGTACCGGTGCCGGGCCTGTGCGGAGCCGTTCGAGTACGTCAAGGAGATCTGAGCGTGACGGCTGCCGTCACCACGCCGGTCGGCACCCGCCGCGGGCGGTTCCACGAGCTGACGGTGGCGCGCGTCGACCGGCTGTGCGTCGACGCCGTGGCGGTCACCTTCGAGGTGCCTGCAGGTCTCACCGAGCAGTTCCGGTTCCGCCCCGGCCAGTGGCTCACCGTGCGCCGCCTCGTCGGCGGACGCGACGAGCGCCGCTCCTACTCCATCTGCTCCGCCGCCGGGCATCCCCTGCGCATCGGGGTGCGGGAGGTGAGCGACGGTGCGGTGTCGCGCTGGCTGGTGCACCAGGTCCGCGTAGGCGACCGGATCGAGGTGCAGCCGCCGGAGGGCTCGTTCACCCCGGATCTCGGCTCCCCGGCCCGCCACGTCCTGCTCGCCGCCGGCTCGGGCATCACCCCGGTCCTGTCGATCGGGGCGTCGGTGCTGGCCCATCCCGCCTCGCAGGCGACCCTCGTCTACGGAAACCGGCGCACCGACTCGGTGATGTTCGCCGACGAGGTCGCCGACCTCAAGGACGCACACCCGGCGCGGATGCAGGTGGTGCACGTGCTTTCCCGTGAGCCGCAGGAAGTGGAGCTGTTCAGCGGGCGGATGGACGCAGCGAGGCTGCGCCGGCTGCTGCCCGCCGTATGCGCCGTCGGCAGCATCCAGCACTGGTGGCTGTGCGGGCCCTACGGGATGGTCGCCGACGCCATGAAGGTCCTGAGCGAGCTGGGCGTCTCACCCGAGAAGGTCCACCGAGAGCTGTTCTACGTCGAGGAGCAGCCGCCGGCGCAGGCACGTCACGAAGAGCCCGTGGTGAGCGGCGGCAGCGAGGTGACGGTGATCCTCGACGGCCGCGTGAGCAGCACCATGGTCGCCCCTGGCACCCCGGTGCTGGACGGGGTCCAGCGCGTCCGGCCCGACCTGCCGTTCGCGTGCAAGGGCGGGGTATGCGGCACGTGTCGCGCCCGGCTGACCAGAGGGCAGGTGCACATGCGCCGCAACTTCGCCCTGGAGCGGGCCGAGATCGACCAGGGCTTCGTGCTGACCTGCCAGTCGCTACCGTTGTCCGACGAGGTCACCGTGGACTTCGACGCCTGAGGCGGCTCGCGACGCGGTGACATACCCTGCGTACCCGTGACCCACTGGGATCCGAGAGCGCGTCGAGGCGTGTCAGGTTGGCGAGGATGGACCGTGGAGGGCCTGTGACGTACGGACTGCATCCGAGGCCTCAGCTCACCCGGGACCGCTGGACCGACCTGTGCGGGTCGTGGGACTTCGCCTACGACGATGCCGACGTCGGCCGCACGCAGCGGTGGCCCGAACGCGACGACGTCTTTCCGTTGCAGATCGAGGTGCCCTACCCGCCGGAGTCGAAGCTCAGCGGGATCGGTGACTGCTCGTTCCACCCGGTCGTGTGGTACCGCCGCTCCTTCGCGGCGGTGCCCGGCGCCCAGGAGCGGCTGCTGCTGCACTTCGGCGCGGTGGACTACCGGGCTGAGGTATGGGTCAACGGGCGCTTCGTCGTCCGGCACGAGGGCGGCCACACCCCGTTCACCGCCGATGTCACCGAGGTGCTGCAGCCGCACGGGGAGCAGGTCGTCGTGGTGCGGGCCGAGGACCTGCCCACCGATCCAGCTCAACCGCGGGGCAAGCAGGACCTGCAGGAGATGCCGCACAACGTCTGGTATCAGCGGACCACCGGGATCTGGCAGCCGGTGTGGCTGGAGCCGGTGCCGTCCAGCCGCATCGACAGCGTGCGGTGGGTCACCGATGTCCAGCGCGGCGCCCTGAGTGCTCAGGTCGGGCTGCACGGCGTCCACTCTGGGTGCAGGCTGCGGATCGAGCTCTCGCTCCGGGGAGCGCTGCTGGCGCAGGACACCTACGCGCTGACGCAGGCGTCGGCCAGGGACGGCCTCTCCCGTGAGCTCACCCTGCCCCGGGCGGAGATGGGGCTCAACCGGGAGGAGTGGCTCTGGTCACCCGAGCACCCGAACCTGCTGGATGCCACGCTGACGCTGCTGGATCCGGACGGGGCGACGCTGGACCAGGTGAACAGCTACGTGGGGTTTCGTTCGGTCGGCACCTCGGCCAACCGGTTCACCCTCAACGGCCGGCCCTACCACCTGCGCCTGGTCCTCGCTCAGGGCTACTGGCCGCAGTCCCACCTCGCCGCGCCGCCCGACGCGCTGCGCCGTGAGGTCGAGCTGGTCAAGGAGCTGGGCTTCAACGGGGTGCGGCTGCACCAGAAGGTCGAGGACCCGCGGTTCCTGTACTGGTGCGACCGGCTCGGAGTTGCCGTCTGGGCCGAGCTGCCGGCGGCTTATGCGTGGTCCGCCACCGCGGCGCGGCGCACCACCCGGGAGTGGCTGGAGGTCCTCGAGCGGGACGCGAGCGTGCCCAGCATCGTGACGTGGGTGCCTGTCAACGAGAGCTGGGGGGTCCCCGGCCTGCAGAGCGACCCGGCCCAGCGGGCATACGTCCAGGCGATGTACTCCCTGGCCAAGGCGCTCGATCCCACCCGCCCCGTGGTCGGCAACGACGGCTGGGAGCACGTGGCGACCGACATGGTCACGGTGCACGACTACGCCGGGGACGGAGCGACCTTGCGGGAGCGCTACGGCACCGCGGAGGCGGTCGCGCGCTCGCTCAGGGAGGTGCAGCCGTACTACCGCCCGGTCCTGCTGCCTGGGCTGGTCCTGGAGCAGGAGCCGATCCTGCTGACCGAGTTCGGCGGGATCAGCTACCGGGCCGGTGAGGGCTTCTGGAACGGCTACGGCACGGCACGGGACGAGGAGGACTTCGTCGCGCGCTACCGCGACCTGCTGGATGCCGTGCTTGCCAGTCCGGTCCTCGCCGGCTTCTGCTACACCCAGCTCACCGACACCGAGCAGGAGCGCAACGGGCTGCTGACCGAGGACCGGCAGCCCAAGGCGGACCTGCGCACACTGCGTGCGATCACCCGGCGACACGCGGCGTCCGTCCCGGGCGACGTCATCTACGGCCACCAGGTAGGAGAGTCCGGCCCTGCCGAGTCGACGTCCTGAAGTCCCGCCGCGACGTGGCGAGCACTTTTGCCAAACCGTTGTCGGATCTGTGCTTGTCGCTTACCTTCAGGAGCGGGTCACCACCGCCTCCATCCGGATGACGCGCGCTCAGGTGACGCAGGAGAGGGAGCACATCCATGCACTTTCCGTATCGAGCGCCTGCCAAGCCGCTCACTGCAGCAGCCGGACTGGCGCTGTGCATCGTGGGAATGAGCGGGCTGCCCGCGCTCGCCTCGACGCCGGGCACGGACACCCGGCTCACCAACGACAGCACCACCCGAAGCGGCTACACCTCGAACTACGCGATGAACCACCCCACGGCGCAGGTGGCGAAGGACCCCGTCCTGGCCGAGTGCTCACGCGCACGCGGGCGGCAGAACGAGCCGTCGGTCGGGGTCGACCCCCGCAACACGAAGGTGGTCGTCGGCAGCTCCAACGACTACTGCGGGGTCTACGACGACGGCGTGGACGCTGACGGCGCGCCCATCCCCTCGGGCCCGATCTGGCTGGGCTACTACCGGTCCCAGGACGGGGGCGCAACCTTCCGCTCCTCGCTCGTTCCGGGATACCCGGGCGACAACACGCCGTATGCGGCACGCTCGCAGCTGCGCACGGCGAGCGCCGGCGACCCTGTCCTGGCGTGGGACCTGCAGGGGCGCCTGTTCGTGGGCACCGAGACCTCGGACGACCCGGAGGGCTCGCAGAAGACCTTCGGTGACGTGGGGGTGGCCAGCTTCGTCAACCCGGCCGGTACGGCCGGTCCCACCGCCAGCGACGGTAAGGAGTTCGCGCGGTCGGTCATCGTCGACCGCGGGACCTCGGCCCCCTTCGCGCTGGGCCAGTTCAACGACAAGACCGCGATCGAGGTGGACCGCACCGGCGGCGCGTGCAGCGGCAACGTCTACTTCGCCTACTCACGGTTCAACGGCTCGGGTGGCAACAGCATCCAGTTCACCCGGTCCACCGACCACGGCGCCAGCTTCTCGCATCCGGCGAAGGTGTCCGCCTCGGTCCACGGCGTCCAGTTCGCCGACATCGCGGTGACCTCCAACGGCCATGTGTACGTGACGTACCGGCAGTTCGCCGCGCAGGGCAACCAGAGCGACGCGGTGGTCATCGTCAAGTCCACCGACTGCGGCCGGTCCTTTACCCAGCCGCGCGTCCTCCAGACGTTCACGCCGTACGACGCGCAGGACGTGAACACCAGCGGCGGCGCTGCCCGCGACTGCGGTGACTTCAGCAGCGCCTGCCAGTCCGGCTACACGTTCTTCCGCCAGGACAGCCAGGTGCGCTCGACCGCCGACCAGCGGGCCGCATCCAGCGACGAGAGCGTCTACGTGGCGTACAACGCCACGGTCCCCGGCACCGAGACGGCGACCGGGACCACGTACGGCTCGGTGAGCTCGGGTGTAGGGAGCAAGGAGGCGGTCTACCTGCTCCGCTACGACGGAGCAACCGGTTCGAAGGGCGCTGCCAGGCTCGTCGACCCGCAGGCGAAGGGACAGCAGCTGTTCCCCGACCTCTCCGTCGAGGGCGGCCCGCTGCACCTGCTCTGGTGGGACAGCCGCAAGGACGCCTGCTACAGCACGGCGCGGCCGGTCGGCAACTGTGCCGACCGTTCCCTCGTCCCGTCGCTGGACGTCTATGCCACGACGTCGACCGACCGAGGGGCGACGTTCGCCCGCAGCGCTCGGGTCAGTGACGTCACCACCAACCCGAACTACGAGCAGTTCGCCTCACGGACAGTGCCCTTCGCGGGGGACTACCTGTGGATCAGTGCCGTCGGCACCGTGTCCTACGGGACCTGGACCGACTGGCGGGACACCGTCGGGGGCACCGATCAGCGTGAGGTCGCCGAGCCCGACAACGACACCGGGACCGGAGACGTCAAGCAGTGCCGTCACGTGCTGGCCGACGGCAGCTTCTCCGGGGACACCTGCCCTCGCGCCGGGGGTCTGGACCAGAACATCTACGGAGACAGCACCCCGTAGCCCCGGTTGGCGCCAGAAGGGGGACCGGTCCACCTGTGGACCGGTCCCCTTCTGCATGCCCCGACACGCCCTGACGGCGTCCGTCGCGGGCGTGCGGCCCGTCTTCCCGAGGGCCTTCCCGTTCCCAGCGGCGATCGTCTAGGGTGTTAGGTAAGCCTTGCCAAAGTCACTGGGCCGACTGATGTGGAGGAACGACGATGAGCTTGTCCCGGACGCTGCTGCTTGGTGCCATTGCAGGCGGCACCATCCTGCTCGGGCTCCCGCTGGGCCGGATGCGCAACCCCGCGCCGGGGCTGCGCGTGTTCCTGAACGCCACGGCGATCGGCATTCTGGTGTTCCTGCTGTGGGACGTCCTGGCCGCTGCCTGGGAGCCGATCGACACCGCCCTCGCCGACCTCCACGAGGGATCCGGCACGCTGGCGCCGGCTGCCGGCTTCGGCGCCCTGTTCGCGGTCGGGCTCGCGGCCGGCCTGTTGAGCCTGGTCGCCTACGAGGGCTGGATGAGGCGCCGGGCCACTGCCGTCGCCGGACGCCGCTTCGGGCCGGGGGCGATGGCGGTAGGCGAGCTCGACGCCCGGTCGGGGGTGGCGGCCTGGAGCCCTGCACGGCGGCTCGCGCTGCTCATCGCCGTCGGCATCGGGCTGCACAACTTCGCCGAGGGTCTGGCGATCGGCCAGTCGGCCGCGTCCGGGCAGGTCGCGCTCGCCACGCTGCTGGTGATCGGCTTCGGGCTGCACAACGCCACCGAGGGCTTCGGCATCGTGGCGCCGCTGGCCGCTGACCAGGACGCGACCCGACCGAGCTGGGCGTTCCTCGGTGCCCTCGGGCTGGTCGGTGGTGGGCCCACGTTCGTCGGCACGGCGATCGGTCACAGCTTCAGCAGCGAGCCGGTCAGCGTCGTGTTCCTGACCCTGGCTGCGGGGTCCATCCTGTACGTCGTCACCCAGCTGGTGGCCGTAGCGGCGAAGGCGCGGCGGTCCGACCTGCTGGCCTACGGGCTGCTGCTGGGGCTGCTTGCTGGTTTCGCCACCGACGCGGTCGTCACCGCCGCGGGCGTCTGAGTCGCCGGCGTCTGAGTCGCGGTCCCGGCCGACCGATCTGCCGACCCCTGTTCGGCTCGGTCCGCCGCTCGGGCGCCGTCACCTGACCGGTCACGGTCAGCCGATGGGACACCCTCACCGGACCGTGCCGCGGCCAGCAGTGCTGCGCGGTCGTGCAAGGTCGTGCGGGCCCTGCCGCGAGCCGCGCCGAGCGCCACCTCGGCCGCGTCGATGGCGCGCCAGTTGACCAACAGCACCGGGTCCGCGCCGTGGCTGACCAGCATGGCCGCCAGGTCCATGACCGCGGGCTGAGTGCCGAGAACGCCACCGGCGGCGTCCTCCAGCAGCGCCGTCACCGTCTCGCGGGCGTCGTGCTTGTTGGTGCCGACCACGCCGGTCGGCCCGCGCTTGATCCAGCCCGCCACGTACTCACCGCGCGAGACCGCGCCCTGGCGCAGCACCCGCCCTGACGCGTGGGCGACGGTTCCCGAGCGTGGGTCCACCTCCAGCCCCGGCAGCGGGTGACCCTGGTACCCGACGGAGCGGACGACCAGGTCAGCGGGCAGCACGCTGAGCTCACCGGTCCCCACGGCCCGGCCGTCGGCGTCCACGACGGTCCGCTCGACCTCGATCGCCTCGACCCGGTCCCGGCCCACCAGCCGGACCGGCCGACGGTGGAACTGCAGCATCAGCCGGACCGCCCCCGCTGCCGGCACGTGGTCGACCCAGCCGGCGAGCACTGCCAGGTTACGTGCGACGAGCCGGTCGGCCACCGCGCCGCCGCTGCCCTCGACAGGCAGGTCGGCCGGGTCCACCAGCACGGTGGCCCCGGCCATGCCGCCCAGCTCGCGCAGCTCCTGGGTGGTGAACGTCGCCTGGGCCGGTCCGCGGCGACCCAGCACGGTCACCTGCTCGACCGGTGCCGCGCTGAGGGCCTGGAGCACGTGCTCGGGCATCTCGGTGGCCTCCAGCTCACCCGGTGCACGCGCCAGCACGCGCGCGACGTCGAGTGCGACGTTGCCGACCCCCACGACGACCACCGACCGGGCGTGCGACAGCGCCTGCTCGACGGTGGCCCGGTCGGCGTCGGGGTGACCGCAGTACCACGCCACGAGCTCCGTGGCTGCCAGGCTGCCCGGTAGCTGCTCGCCCGGGATGCCCAGCTGCCGGTCGCCGGATGCGCCGTAGGTGTAGACCACCGCGTCCGCGCAGGAGCGCAGCTCGGCCAGCGACACGTCGACGCCGATCTCCACGTTGCCGATGAAGCGCACCGCCGGGTCGTCCAGGGTGCGGTGCATGGTCTCGCGCAGCGCCCGCATCTTGAGGTGGTCTGGTGCGATGCCGTGCCGGACCAGGCCGAACGGCGTCGGCAGCCGGTCGACGATGTCGACGGCTACCGGGATGGCATCCTGTCGGGTGAGGGCCTCGGCGGTGTACAGCCCGGCAGGGCCGGCCCCGACCACGACGACCCGCAGCGGCCGCTCGGGGGTGTAGGAGGTCCTGCGGTCAACCGACACGAGACCAATCCTGCTCCCCGGTTCTCTGCGCTGGAACGTCAGGCGGTCAGAGCCGCTCTCCCGCGTGGATCTCGGCCGCGACCACGTTGTCTCGCGGCGCGAGCGGACACACCCACCTGCTGTCGTAGCGGCAGGACGGGTGGTAGAGGAAGTTCAGGTCGATCACCAGGCTGTGGCGGGTGCCGCCGAGATCGGCGCCCTTGGCGGTGTCGAGGGCGTACCGGCCGCCACCGTAGCTGGTCTGCCCGGCCGAGCCGTCACGCAGCGGCAGGAAGATCCCGCCGCCGTACTGCTCCAGCCACCAGACTGCCAGGGTGGTGTCGAGCGGGGGTGGCAACACGAGCCGGCCCACCTGGGTCAGGGCGGTCGTGCCGTCGCCGCCAGTGGCAAGGAGCAACCGCTGCGGCTGCGCAGCAGGCTCCAGCTCGAGCTCGAGCTCGAGCTCGAGGCGAAGGCTGGGCTCGTAGGGCCAGTAGGGCAATCCCGTCTCTCGCAGCGGGTCGTTGACGGGCAGGGGGCTCTGCGGGTGGCTGCGGAACAGCTCGTCTCTGCCGGTGCGCCAGAGCGCGTGCGCCCGTTCGGGGTCCGGTTCGCCGCGGACGCTGCCGTACAGGGCGGCGACCTGCCGCCGCCAGTCCGCCAGCTCCAGCTCGGGGCTGCTCACTGGTGCCTCACGCTCCGTCGGCTCTTCACGGGTGTAGCTGATGCAACGGCAGGCGTCCGGCGACGATGTCGGCGGCGACGTCGTCGAGCAGCCGGTTGTTTCCGTAGGCGTAGGACCGCAGCAGAGCCAACGCGTCGGCCGGGTCCTGCGCCAGCTCCACGGTCGCCATGCCCATCGCCTGCCACACCACCGTCCGCGTCTTGGCGAGCGGCAGGTCCAGCCACCGCGACGCTGACCCGTCCGCACCGCCGAACGTGCCTGTCTGCAGCAGGTTGTCGAAGATGGCGTTGGTCACCGCGAGGGCATCGCCCAGGTCGGTCGGGTCGATCGCACCCACCCGGCGCCGGTAGAGGCTCAGCGTGCCGATCGTCATCCCGGCGGACGTGAGCGGCAAGGCGAAAACGGCCACGAACGGCGTGTGTGCCAGCAGCTGCTGTGCGTACACCGGCCAGGTGCTCCATGCAACGGACGCGGGGTCGGCCACGTCGCCGACCAGGACCGGGCGAGCCTGCGTGAAGGCGTGCAGGCACGGCCCTTCACCGAGGGTGAACTGCAACCGCTCGGCGACCGTGGCGTCCTCGCTGCTCGCCCCCAGGGGGACCCTCATCTGGCCTTCCAACAGCACCGAGATCCCCACCGCATCCACTGCCAGGACCTCGACGGCCGCCCAGCACTGCCGGGGAAGCAGCAGCTCGAGCTGGTCGGGCTTCATGGGACCGCACAGCTGCTCGAACCGTTCCAGCAGCTGAGCGACAGAGTGCACGGCCGGGCTCGTACGTGAGCGATCGGCAGCGGGTTCAGCCATGTCGACGATGTCTCTCGGGTGAGGCGGCGTGGTGTCGTCGAGTGTTGCGCATTGAGCCCCGCAGGCACGAGAGCGCCGACCGGGTCTGTGGACGTGTCGGATCCTTTCGTGGGCCACTCCTTAACGGTTCTGTGCTTAGGCACTGGATCCGGTCCGGCCGGGGGGTCATAGTGGTATGTGCGGGGGCCGCGCCACCCTGGTCGCCGGCGAGACCGCGCTGGAGTGTTCAATGGCCACCGAGCGCTCTGCGACGCAGAAGCCCAGAGGCGGTCCGGGAGAGGACAACCACCGGGTTGTAGGGGCGCCCCCAGCGCCGCGGAAGCAGACCCAGCCGGAGCTGTTCCTCTATGGGGACCAGCTCGGCGGCCTTCAGCGGGCGCTGCAGCTCGACCAGGACATCCTGACCCAGCCCACAGCCAAGACCGGGCCCTAGCCGGGCCCTAGCCCAGCCCTAGCCCGGGGAGGGTGCGCCGGGGCCCTGGCCCTTGGCCACGCGGCTGCGGAGCAGCCAGTGCGTCGCCAGCGCGGCGCAGATCAGGCCGTTGGCGGCGCCGACGAGCACGTCGCTCAGGTGGTGCATGCCGCGGTAGAGGCGGGCGTAGGCGACCAGCGCCGGGATGACCGAGCACACGCCGATCACCGTGCGCCGCAACCACGGCCGCTCGATGGTGGAGGCCATGGCGGCGAGCGAGACGTACAAGGCGACGCTGGCCCCCACGTGGCCGCTGGGATAGCTCGACGTCGGCGGCGCGGGGTCCAGGTGCGGCACGTCCGGACGCGGACGCCCGGTAACGGCGGTGGCCAGCACGAAGACCGTGGCCTGGAGGGCGATCGCGATGGCGGGGACCACCGCGAACCACCAGTGCCGCGTGCGCCACCAGACGGCGGCGACAGCCAGAACGCAGATGCCGATGACGATCTCGGTGTTGCCGATGTGCGACCACACCGCCGTGACGCTGTCCCAGAACGGAGTGCGCCCGTCCTGCAGGTCGCGGTTGAGGGTGCTCTCGGAGTGGCTCCAGGACTTCAGCGGGCCAACCAGGATCTCGCCGAAGCCGGTGATCATCAGCCACAGCAGGACAGCGGGTGCGATGGAGCCGACAGCCAGGGCCCGCAATGCCCCCCGCCACGTCGGGGCGGTGGCACTGCGCAGCTCTGGCGGTATCAGCAGCATCTCTCCCCCTTCACGACGGGTCCTGCGGGTTCGACGGCCCACCGAACACGGTAACCGGGCTCCCGCCACGACGGGCGGCCTTCCGCCAGCCGACGCGGCGACCGAGGTGACATCGCCGTAGGGTCGGCTCGTGCGGACGCCGACGTCAGGGGCAACGAGTCGGACCCGCCGCATGGTCCGCGCCGTCGTTTTCGGGGTCGGGTTCGCGGTCCCGGTCACGGCGCTCGCCTACGTCGTCCGGGAGCGGGTCGGCCCGCTGATCCAGGTCGACGACGCCACCATCGTCGCGGCGACCGACCTGACCCGCGCCCATCCCTCGCTGCTGCGTGCCCTGGTCCTCTGGCAGGAGGCCCTCCGGCCGGTCTGGGTGTACCTGGCGGGGACCGGAGTGTGCCTCTGGGCCTGGAAGCGCCGCGGGCTGCGCACCCGCGCACTGTGGGGTTTCGTGACCATGATGGTCGCCTGGAACATCGCCCTGGACCTCAAGTACGTGGTGCAGCGCGCCCGACCGGTCGTCGCCGACCCGGTCTCGCACGCTCCGGGCTACAGCTTCCCGTCGGGCCACGCGGCGAACTCCGCGGCGGCCACGACCGTCGTGATCCTGCTCGTGTGGCCGCTCCTGGGCAGGAGGTCGCGGTATGCCGTCCTCGCCGGGGGCGTCCTCGTTGTGGCGGCCACGGCTGCCGACCGCGTCCTGCTCGGGGTCCACTACCCGTCCGACGTCGTCGCCGGAGTGCTCGTCGGGAGCGGTCTGGCGCTCGCGTCCTACCTCGGCTACCTGGGCTGGAGCCCTGGCGACCCGTCGGCCGACCGGTCTGCAGGCGGAAGCTGCTAGTCGCCTGCGAGGAAGGCGTGGCGCGGCTAGGTTCGCAACAACTAAGGAGCCACCGATGGCCAACGTCGCACGCGCAGCGTCCAAGGTCGAGTCCGAGCGTGCCGTGGAGCTCGGCGCCAGAGCCGGGTACGCCGTGAGCGGCCTGCTTCACCTACTGATCGCCGCGATCGCGCTCAAGCTGGCCTGGTCGGGCAGCAAGACTGCCGCCGACCAGTCCGGCGCGCTGCAGGCCCTGGCCGCCAACCCCCTCGGCCGGCTGATGCTCTGGGTGGCCGTCGTCGGGTTCACAGCGCTGGCGGTCTGGCAGGTCGCCAGCGCCTTCACCAGCCAGGCGGCCCGCGACGGCTCCGTTTGGGCCGAGCGCGGCAAGGCCGTGGCGAAGGCGCTGGTGTACCTGGCGCTGGCGTGGACCAGCCTCAGCTTCGCCAAGGGGCGCCCTCGCAGCAGCAGGGCACAGAGCGCGGATTTCACCGCCGCATTGCTGGCCCATGCGGGCGGCCGCATCCTGCTCTCCCTGATCGGGGCGGTGATCGTCGGCGTGGGGACCTACCACGTCATGAAGGGCTGGACCCGGAAGTTCCTCCAGGATCTCAGTGAGAACCCCGGTGCGCTGGCCACGCGCGCGGGGGTCGTCGGGTACGTCGCCAAGGGCGCGGCGCTGGTTGTGGTGGGCGTGCTGTTCGTTGCTGCGGCGGTGCTCGACTCCTCTACCAAGGCCACCGGCCTCGACGGCGCGCTGCGGACGCTGCGGCGAGCGCCGATGGGCGTCTTCCTGCTCACCGCGGTGGCGCTCGGCATCGCGGCCTACGGCGTCTACAGCTTCGCCCGCGCGCGGTTCGCGCGCCTCTGAGCGTCGCGCTCAGGACCGACGCCTGCCGCGATGCGTCGTCGCGGTGTCCTTGAGCTCGTGCCCGAGCCGTCGCCAGAACGCCTTGGCGCTGAAGTAGATGGTCGCCACGGCGATGGTCGTCAGCGCGACGTCGACGCTGATCCGCCCCTCGGTGGCCCAGTAGACGTCGCGGAGGTTGAGCAGCAGCGCGAACTCGTCCACGACCAGGGCCGTGGCCACGCCATAGACCGCCCCGAGCAGGGGGTTGTACCGCGGCGTGTCGACGATGAGCGAGACCAGCCCCACGATGAGCAGCAGGCCCACGCCCCAGACGTAGTGGTGGATGTGCAGGCCCCCGGGGGTGATGTTGCCCCACGGCAGCAGACCGCTGCGGATCGCATGGGTGAGCGCGCGCAGCAGCGCGAACGTGATGGTGAAGGCCACGGCCGCGTTGAGCATGGACTGGTGGGTCCGGTCCACCTCCTCGCGGTAGGCATCGCGGACCCGCTCGGCGAGGTGCTCGGCGCCGACCGCGTCCGCCCCGGACGGGCGACGTGGGGACGACGGCGACGAAGGCCGCGCCGCGCCTTGGTCGTCATCACTCACACAGCCGATTATCGCCGTCGCCGCTCGCCGCTAGCCGGCTGGCGACCGGTCCGCTCCCGGCAAGTTCGCCAGGGTCGGGCCGGTGGCAGCAGACGTGGTGCGCTACGGAAGCAGGTAGAGCGTCAGATGGGTGTCCATGGTGTGCGCTCGCCTTGCCCTGCGGCCGGTGCTGGGCGAGGATTGCCGACCGGCGGGACAAGCCGGCCCTGACAGACCTGGAGGTGTGTGGTGTCGAGGGACTCCAGAGCGGTGCACGGCGGCTCGCACTCTACGGAGCGAGGCGGTGGGGGCACGGGCGAGGTCAGCGACTTCGGCTACCGGCAGGAGCTGCGGAGGTCGCTGACCTTTACCGACATGCTGATCTACGGGCTCATCTTCATGGTGCCGATCGCGCCGTTCGGCATCTTCGGCAGCGTGTTCCAGGTCTCCGGTGGCATGGTGGCGCTCGCCTACGTGGTCGGCATCGTGGCGATGGGGTTCACGGCCCTGTCCTACGCCTCGATGTCGGGTGCCTTCCCGGTCGCGGGGTCGGTCTACGCCTACGCGGGCAGGGGCCTGCACCCGGCCGTCGGCTTCCTGGCCGGCTGGCTGATCCTGCTGGACTACGTGCTCGTCCCGGCGCTGCTCTACATCGTCGCAGGCGCGGCGATGCACTCCTTCTTCGGCGCCGTCCCGATCTGGGCGTGGGTCGCGTTCTTCATCGTGGTCAACACGGCGGTCAACTACGTGGGCATCGAGATGACCGCGAAGGTCAACCGGCTCATGCTGGCTGCCGAGCTCGTCGTGCTGGCGATCTTCCTGGTGGTCGGCGTGGTGGCGATCGCGTTGGGCAGGGGACACGGGTTCTCGTTCAGCCCCGTGTACAACTCGCAGACCTTCTCGGTCGGCGTGGTGTTCTCCGCGGTGTCCGTGGCGGTGCTGTCGTTCCTGGGTTTCGACGGCATCTCCACCCTTGCGGAGGAGAACCAGGGAGGGGCTGCACAGGTGGGGCGGGCCACGATCGCGGCGCTGATCCTCGCCGGGACGCTGTTCATCGTGCAGAGCTGGGTGGCGGCGCTGCTGGTGCCCAACCCTTCGACGCTGCTCAGCAAGGGCGACCCGGCCGGGACGGCCTTCTACGACGCGGCACAGGTCGCCGGAGGGCACTGGCTGAGTGTGCTGACGGCGGTGGCGACGGCCGTGGCCTGGGGCTTCGCCAATGCTCTGGTGGCGCAGGCGGCCACGTCACGGCTGCTGTTCTCGATGGCACGGGACGGCCAGCTGCCTCGGCTCCTCGCCAAGGTCCACCCGACGCACAAGGTCCCGGAGAACGCGACGTTCCTGGTGGCGCTGATCTCGCTGGCCGTCGGGCTCTACATGGCCGAGCGACCCGACGGCATCACCTTCCTCTCCACGCTGGTCAACTTCGGCGCCCTGACGGCGTTCTTGCTGCTGCACGCGGCGGTGATCAACCACTTCGTGATCCGCCAGGGCAGCCGTGACCTCCTGCGGTATCTCGTCGCCCCAGCCCTCGGGTTCCTGATCATCGGCTTCGTCATCGTCAAGGCCAACGTCGCCGCTCAGCGGCTCGGTTTCGTCTGGCTGGTCATCGGCGCGGTCATCCTGGCAGTGTCGTATGCGACCGGTCGCCGGCCGACGCTGGCGGGGCTGTCCGACGCACCCACCGATGGCTCCGGCGGTCCTGGCCTGACGAGCGGGAGCTGACGTCGCCGACCGCGGGTCGCCTACTACACCCTCAACTGGCCCCGTTCCCTTACTCGAACTGGCCCGCTTCCCTCACCCCCGAACCGCCTCGTTCCTTTGCGCAACTTTCGGTCGTGCGAAGCGGGATACGGCGGGCTGAGCACCACCGAATGTTGCGCAAAGGGCGGAGGCGCACCCGAGCAGACCGGAGGCGCAGCCCGAGCAGACCTGAGCCGCAGCCCGAGCAGACCTGAGCTGAGGATCAGGACAGGACGCGCAGGCGCACGGTCTCCGGCATCATCTCGAGGGCCTTGATGACGTCGGGCTCCTAGTCGGTGCCGACGTCGGTCAGCAGGTAGCCCAGGTGGTCACGCGTCGACAGGACCTGGGCCTCGATGTTGACGCCATGATGGGCGAGGACGCTGTTGACGGTGGCCAAGACCCCCGGAGTGTTCGCGTGCAGGTGGGCCAGACGGTGTGAGTCGGTGGCGCCCGGCAGCCGGGTCTGCGGCAGGTTGACGCTGAGAGCCGTGCTGCCGGACGTCAGGTAGTCGCGGAGCTTGTCCGAGACGAACCGGCCGATGTCCTGCTGCGCCTCCTCCGTGGAACCCCCCACGTGGGGGGTGAGGATGACGTTGGACAGCCCCTGTAGCTCCGACTCGAACGGATCGCCCTGGGCCTTCGGCTCCGAGGGGAACACGTCGATCGCCGCACCGGCGATGTGGCCGCTGCGGACGTGCTCGGCCAGGGCGCTCTGGTCGACGACGAAGCCTCGGGACAGGTTCAAGAACACCGAGCCCTGCCGCATACCGGCGAAGTGCCTGGCCTCGAACAGGCCTGCGTTGCCTACCCGCCCGTCCACGTGCAGCGTCACGACGTCGGCGACCTCCAGCAGGTCCTCCATGCTGGTGAGCCTGCGCGCGTTGCCGAGCGGAAGGCGGTCGGCGGTGTCGAAGAAGACGACCCGCATACCGAGGGCCTCGGCGAGCACCGAGAGCTGGCTGCCGATGTTGCCGTAGCCGATGATCCCCAGCGTACGCCCGCGCATCTCGTGGGCGCCCTTCGCCGACTTGTCCCACACTCCCGCGTGCAGCGCATCGTTCTTCTCGGTCAGCCGCCGGGTGAGTGCGATCATCTCGGCGAGGGCGAGCTCGACGACGCTGCGGGTGTTGGAGAAGGGCGCGTTGAAGACGGCGACGCCACGCTCAGCCGCGCTCGCGAGGTCGATCTGGTTGGTGCCGATGCAGAACGCGCCGACGGCGACCAGGTCTGCGGCGCTCTCAAGCACCGCCTTGGTCACCCGGGTGCCTGAGCGGATGCCGAGCAGGTGGACCCCGTCCAGGGCCGCGCGCAGCTCCTGCTCGCTCATGGAGCCGGATCGGGTGCTGACGTCGATACCTGCGGTCTTGAGGTACGTCTGCGCGTCGGGATGGATGTTTTCCAGCAGGAGAGCCTTCACGCCTGGTATTCCATCAGGTGGGGCTCGGCCCGTCGGCATCCGCATCCGCTCGCTCCGCGGATGCGGTACGCGGTTCCCTGCCTGCTCCTCCTCTCAGGACTGCCTCGCCGTGTCGAGCGGGGCGGCTCGATCTGTGGATGGTGAGATTCGCGGATCCTGTTTGTGCACAGGGGTGCGAAGGCGGCGGGTTCACAGCATCGGATAGAACTCGGCAAGGCCCGCCGCTGCACCGCCGGCGCGCGGGCTCAAGCTATGCCAGGCGGTCGTTCTGCCCGGTCCTCGGCCGCTGCGCTGCCGGAGTCAGGGTTGGCGATTGCGTCGATCCCAGAGCCATTTGAGGGTCAGAAACTCGATGATCTTCTTCAGCACGGGTCACCTCCTGGGCCGCTTTCCCGTGTCCGACGGACACCGGAAAGTCGGATCGTATCCTGGGCCGGCGGCTCGGCTACGGCCGGCCCTCTTCGGGCGGGACGTAGTCGCGGCGAACGACCCCGTACCGCTGCATGACCCGCGGATCGGGATCGAGTGATCCTGGCTGCGCCAGCCGAAGAGGATCGATGCCTCGAGCGTCGGTCCGATGGCCGATCGTCGACTGACACAGCCTGAGCCGGGCTTTGCTAACGCCAGCAGGCAGTGTCAGACGGGTGGCTCGTGGGGGTCGTGCCCTACCGCGCAGGTTCTGAGCGGACGATTGTCGGCCCAACCGCGCCGTCTCGGAAGCCGTCGGCGAATTCAGGACGTGCAACGATGGGCGTTTCTGGGTCAAACAGTTGGCGCTGCATGGCCTGAGTGGGCGTGATCCAACCGAGTGTCTTGCGGGGTCGGTCGTTGAGCTCGGCCGCAACGTCGAGCAGCCGCTCGGGTGAGTGCGCGGACAGGTCGATGCCCTTGGGCCCTAGGCCGCGAGGTTGTGGGTGATCTTGGCGTCTAGACGGCTATCGGGTTTGATCCACTCGCTGACCACGCTCTCCGTGCTGTGGTGCCCGGAACCGGCGCATCAGCTCGCGCGCCGTGGTAGCGGGCAATCCGGCGATGCGGTCGGCGCGATCTAGGCGCATCAGTGGTCCGCTCAGCGCGGGCGGTAGACGTCCGCGCGGTGGTTGATGTGTACGACGTAGATGCGTTGCGCTTCGTCGTCGATGCGGTACAGCAGGCGGTAGGGGCCGCGGCGTGCTCCGAACAGCCCGGTGAGCTCGCGTTCGAGGAGCTTGCCGACTCGGTGTGGCTCCCGGGCCAGGTCACCGAAGGTGAACTCGATAATGGCCGGCACGATCCGGGGCGGGATGTTCTGCAGGGCGCGTCGGGCGGGGCCGGTCAGCTGGACGTCGTAGGCCACGCGGCCGGCTCATCTGTTGCGCTTGGGGAGGCCGAACTCGGCCCGGATGTCGTCTTCGCCGTGGGTGCGGTTGGTGGCGATATCGGCGTCGGCCTCGGCGATGGTGTCGCGGATGCCGGGCTGGGAGAGCCAGAACAGCGTCTCCTGGATGGCCTCCCACTCGTCGGAGCCGATCAGCACCGCAGCCGGTGATCCGTTCTTGGTGATCGTCACCTGCTCTCGGGTGGCGGAGACAGCGTCGACGTACTCGTTGAGCTTGCTCTTGACTGCGGAGATCGGTACCGTCTGCACATCCTCAGGGTAGGTCTGAATAAGGGTCTACGCAAGATCTGTACTCAGCTGATAAGGACGCTATGTCAACCAGCCGGTTCTGAGGCGTAGCCGAGCAGCTCACGGACGCTGCTGAGCAGGTGCCATGGCCATGTCGCAGCACCCGCGGTGGGCGGCGACGCCGCTGACGTACGTCGCCGAGGGGCTTCGCACGCAACCCTCGATGCAGGGCGGTCCCCTGCTGTACGGCGCGTTCGACCGGGACGTTGGTGGAGCAGAGCAGACCAAGCGAAGGGACGCGGCAGCGTAGAACGCGACCGCGTGGCGGTTCATCCAGCAGGGGTGGCAGCGCCGGGGCTGGTCGGGACGGCGGGCTTCGCCGTCGACAAGACCCTGTTCAACTGGGGTGACGGGGCCTTCGGGGCGCGCGGGGAGGACCTCGACGCCGCTGCGTCGGTCTGCTCCGGTCCCGGTTCCGCCTGGCTGCTCATGGCGCTCACGGTCGCCGGTATCGCCACGTTCACTCTCGTGTTCCAAGGCCGATCCCGCTACCTGCTCGTGCACGTCCCGGTCATCATCGCCCTCGCCTGCAGCGTGGTCCCCCGACCGGGAACGTGGCGCCCGCCGACCCGCGTCCCATGGCGCGCACGCGAGACGCGCCTCCAGCGCCGGCGCCTCAGCGCCACCTTGAGTGGTGGTCTGACTGCGGGGGCTGATCCGGGCATAGATCGCGGCGGCGCGCACGGGCACCTCGCGGACGGGCTTCAACATCAGGGCAGTCCAATGAACAGTGCCTGCCTGGCCCTGCTTGGCCAACGCCACCACAGCGTGGTCCACGATCGCGACCTACGCGCCACCATCGACCCCGAAGGAGTCACCTGGCACCGCTAACCACCCCGCGCACCGGACCGCGCGGCCACGCACGCCCGAGCGGCGTACGCCCGGTGGCGACTGTGCGCGCTGGGGGACCGCACCGGTTGAGTCACTCCAGAAGCGTGCGGATGTCGGACGCGGTGAGTGCGCCGGAGCCAGCGCCTCCCTCGTCAAGCACACTACGGACGAGCGCGGCCTTGTCCTCCTTGAGGGCCATCACCTTCTCCTCGATGGTGTCTTTGGCGACGAACCGGTAGACCATCACCTTCTTGGTCTGGCCGATCCGGTGCGTCCGGTCGACGGCCTGCGCCTCCGTCGCGGGGTTCCACCACGGGTCGAGCAGGATGACGTAGTCCGCCTCGGTGAGGTTCAGCCCCACGCCACCTGCCTTGAGGCTGATCAGGAATACCGGCTTCGTTCCGGTGGCGAACTCGGCCAGGACGCGCGGGCGGTTGCGGGTGCGCCCGTCCAGATAGCAGTACTCGATGCCCTCCCGGTCCAGCTGCGCTCTGACCATCGACAGGAACCGCGTGAACTGGCTGAAGACCAGCACCCGGTGGCCCTCTGCCACGATGTCGTCGAGGTGCTCCATCAGCGCGTCCAGCTTGGTCGACGGGACGCTCGAATGCTTGGCATCGACCAGGGCCGGGTGGATGCTGGCCTGGCGCAGGAGGGTGAGGGACCGCAGGATCTCGAACCGGTTGCGGTTGAGGTCACCCAGCAGGCCGAGCACCTTGCGGCGCTCGCGCTGGAGGTAGGTCTCGTAGACCCGCTTGTGCCGCGGGTTGAGATCGAGCTCCATCACCTGCTCGAGCTTGTCGGGGAGGTCGGCTGCCACGCTCTCCTTGGTTCGCCGGATCATCAGCGGACGCATCCGGCGGCGCATCTGGTCGAGCCGGTCGCGGTTGCCCTCCCGCTCGATGGGAGTGCGGTAGTAGTCGGTGAAGCGCGCGGGCTCCGCGAACAGCCCGGGGGCGGTGATCGAGAACATCGACCACAGCTCCATCAGGTTGTTCTCCATCGGGGTGCCGGTGACGGCCAGCTTGAAGGGCGTGGTCAGCCGCTTGGCGCACTGGAACCCCTTGGACTGGTGGTTCTTCACCCACTGGGCCTCGTCCAGCACCAGTCCGGACCAGGGGAGCGCGGCATACTCCTCGAACTCCAGCCGGAACAGCGCGTATGACGTGACGACGACGTCCGCGCCCGCGACGACATCGGCCAGGCTGCAGCCTCGGCGCGTCCCCGTCTCGGTGATCGCCACCGTGGCGAGGTCGGTGAAGCGGTGGCACTCCGACACCCAGTTGCCGACGACGCTGGTGGGTGCGACCACGAGGAAGGGCGGCCCGTCGGGGGACTGCTCCCGCGCACGGACCACCAGGGCCAGTGCCTGAACGGTTTTGCCGAGGCCCATGTCGTCCGCCAGGACTCCACCCAGCTGGTGCTCGTAGAGGAAGGCCAGCCACGCGTAGCCCCGTTGCTGGTAGGGCCGCAGCGTCGCGCGCAGCGACGGCGGCGGGGCGAGCTGGAGGTCCACCTCTGCACCCAGCAGCCGGCGGGTCGCTGCGCCCCAGGCCGCCGCCTGCGCCGAGAGCACGCCCAGCCCCTGCAGCTCCTCCCAGAAGCTCGCCTGGTACCTGCTGACCCGGAGGGCGCCCTCGACGTCACCGGACCCGAGGGCGCGTGCCTCCTCGATCAGTGTGCGAAGCCGGGCGAACTCCGGGCGGTCGACGCGGAAGTACGTCCCGCTCGGCAGCAGCAGGAACTCCTGCTGCTCGGCCAGCGCGACGAAGAGAGCCTGGAAGGGCACCTGCTCACCCTCGACGGTCACTGAGACGGCCAGGTCCAGCCAGTCGTTGCTGGCCTTGCCGCTGACGCTGTCGAACCGGATCACGGGCTCGGTGTCGGCTTCACGGAAGTCCGCGGGTTCCCCTACTACCCGCACGTCGAGGTCGGGCAGTGACTCCAGCGCCGGGAGCAGGTCGCGTGCGAACGCCACGGCGTCCATCCCGGCAAGCAGCGCGCTCGAGGCGAGTCTGGGGCCGTCCGGTCCTAGCTCCCGGCCCAGGCTCTGGCTGCCGTCGAGCGCCAGCACCGAAGCGACGACGGCGGCTTCGGCGTCGGTATCGCGTTCTGGGGCGCCGTGGGACGGAGGCCACAGCGGGGTGGTCGTCACCGCCTCGCCGATGCAGTAGCGCCACGACCACTCGACGGTGGTCGCATGCCGCTGCCCGTGCTCCACCTGGAGCTGCAGCCTCGGCGGCTGCGGGGACGGGAGCTCGACCGAGCCGTCGTCGGAGCTGAGCGTCACCTGTCGACGCAGGGTGGGGTAGTAGCCGACGAGAAACCGGGGCCAGTCCCGGCTCGGGACGCGCAGCCGGCCGGAGGCGGCATACAGCGAGGGGGCGGCGCCGGTGAGCAGACGTGAGAGGCGGGCCAGGCGCAGACCGTGCACCGGTGGCAGCGCCACGCCGCCTGGGCCGGGCTGGTCCGGCTCCGGCCACCACGCGATCCCGTGCGCGGGGTCGCCGAGCAGCAGCGAGCAGGAGGGGGCGATGGGTTCGCCGCCTGCGGTCATCCGGGCGGTGATGGTGACGCCGTCGCGCCCCTCGTCGTCGCCCCCATCGCCGTCGGCGCGGCTGAGGTCGAGGGAGAACTCCGCGGGCTCCTGCTGGATGCGGACGCCGGCCGCCTCCTTGCCGGACCGGATCAGCGGCAACCCGGCCGCCTGTGCCTCGGCCAGCACCGCCCAGATGCGTGGGCTCGCCATGGTCTCGAGGTAGATCTGGGTCTCGCTCGTCCGGTAGTACGAGAACGGGCTGGAGGACGTCGACAGGGTGTGAATCTCCTTGAGCAAGGACAGGTGCTCGGGCCGTGCTCCGTGGATGTGGGAGCCGTAGTGGCTCAGCGACGACCACGAGACGTCGCTGCGGACCCATCGACCCTGAGCGCCCCGTCGCACCGGTCGCATCGACAGCCGCTGAGGCGAGTGCGGCGCTCCGGTCAGCTCGAACTGCAGGCCCAGCGTGGTTGCGCCCGTCGCCTCGGGCTGCGTGCCGATCAGGGCGCTCACCGACCGTTCCCACGATCCCCGTGCCGACCTGTCGGCGTCCGGGGCCGCCAGCGACCGTAACCGGCGGTCGGGCCGGTCGGGCCGGTCGGGCCGGTCGTGCTGGTCATGCTCGTCGTGCAGCTGGTGCTCTTCGTCGTGCACGGAGCCGGTGGCCACCAGCACGGCCGCCACGTGCTTGCAGTTGGTTCGCATGGGGCAGGTGCACGTGCCACCGAAGTGGGTCACGGTGTCGCCGGCGACGCGGCTGAGCGTGACGACCACGGCATACGGCCACGGCGCGCTGCCGCGGACCTGACCTACCAGCCTGGCCGGTTCGCCGGCGTTCTGCACGCGCCGGACGCTGACCACCGCGCCCTGTCGCGCGTATCGCTGCCCCCGCCGCAGCGTCTCCGCGCCGACCACCCCTCGGATGGTGTCCGCGACGATCACCGGCATGCGCACCGACCCCCTGACATCCGGCCCACCCTAACCGCGAACCGGCGACGGGTGACGTCGGCGCGCACAGCCTCGGGGGGCCGATGTTCTGTCGGGGTCGTTCCGTCCTGAGGCTGTCCTGTCCCGAGGTCTGGACTAGCCGCGGTACTCCTGCACCAGTGGGCAGCTGAACGGGTCGCGCGCACGGATGCCGACGGCGTTGAGGTAGCGGATCACGATGCCGTACGACGCGAGCAGCGAGGTCTGGGTGTAGCCCACCTTCTGCTCACGGCAGAAGGCGCGCACGATCGGCTGGGCCCTCTTGAGGTTGGGTCTGGGCATGCTGGGGAACAGGTGGTGCTCGATCTGGTAGTTGAGGCCGCCCATCGCGAAGTCGGTGACCACCCCGCCGTTGATGTTGCGGGACATGAGCACCTGACGGCGCAGGAAGTCGACCTTGGCGTTCTTGGGGACGATCGGCATGCCCTTGTGGTTCGGCGCGAACGAGCCGCCGAGCAGCACCCCGAACAGGCCCTGCTGGACGGCGAGGAAGGCCAGCGCCTTGCCGGGTGACAGCACGAGGAACAGCGCTCCGACGTAGGCGCCCAGCCGGACCACGATCATGGTCATCTCCAGGCGGCGATGCTTCAGGTCACGGCGCTGGATCAGGGTGCGCACGCTGGCGACGTGCAGGTTGACCCCTTCGAACAGCAGCAGCGGCCAGAACAGGTAGCCCTGTCGCTTGGCGAGCCAGGCCGCCAGGCCGGTGCGGGTAAGGGCCACCGCGGGAGTGAAGGCGAGCACACCCGGCGCGATGTCCGGGTCCTTGCCCTCCTGGTTCGGGGCGCCATGGTGGCGGTTGTGCTTGTGCGACCACCAGCTGTAGCTGAGCCCGGCGAACACACCGGACAGCACCCGCGCGGTCCACTCGTTCCAGGGTGCGGAGGCGAAGATCTGCCGGTGCGCCCCGTCGTGGCCGAGGAAGCCGAACTGGGTCACGACCACGGCCAGCGCCACGGCGAGCCCGAGCTGCAGCCAGGAGTCTCCGAGCAGCGCGAAGGCCACCCAGATCGCCACGAAGGCGGTGACCATGGTGATCATCCGGGACCAGTAGTAGCCGTAGCGGCGGCGCATCAGGCCCGCCTCGTGCACCCGGCGCGACAGGTCGGCGTAGGCGCTCACCGCGCGGACCCGGGGGGCCAGCGGGTCACGCTGGCTGCCTGCCGGCGTGCGCGACGAGAGCGTGGGCGACAGCGTGGGCGGCGAGAGCGTGGGCGGCGACAGCGTCGTCGAACGGCGAGCGCCGACATCGGTGCTGTGGGACATGGTGTTCGTCACTGAGCTGCGCCTTCGTGGGCGGACGGGGAATGGCACCGCCAGAGTCCGGGGCAGCACGCCCGAGCCTAGCCGACGACCCAGCCGTCGGAGCTCGGTGGCAGGCCGTCCGGCCGTGCTCACCCGACGTCGACGACGACCCTCTCGTGCGGGCGACGGGAGACCGGGTTGGCGGTCGTCAGGATCGGCCGCCGCCCGGCGTACCGGCGCCGGTCGAGCAGCCGCAGGTCGGCGTCGAGCTCGCTCGACATCGGCTGCCGCTCGGTGAGGACCCACGGCAGGCCGGCCAGGGCCATCAGCAGGCCATGCGCGAAGTCGCCGTTCTTAGGCGTGTCGGCCAGCGTGAACGCCGTGTACCTCACCGCGCTGCGCCAGCGCCGGTGCAGCCAGGCGGTCCACAAGGTGTTGCGCATCCCGTACGCACGCAGGTTGCCCGCGTTGGCCAGACTCGGGTGGTGGTGCATCACGACACGGGGCACGTAGCGCATCTGCCAGCCCGCCTTCGCCAGCGGGAAGCTCAGCGTCTCCTCCTCTCCGCCGATGAAGAACCGCTCGTCGTACCCGCCGACCTGCTGGTAGGCGCGTCGCCGGACGACCGCCGCACCGGCCATGAAGCTGAGCAGCACCGAACCGGGGATGCCGGCCCGGTCGGGGACGGGACTCTGGCTCATCTCGACCGAGATCGGGTCGAGCCGCGCCTCGTCCCGCACCAGGATGCGGGCGTTGACCAGAGCCAGCCGCGGATGGGCGTCGAGCAGGTCGCACGCCACGTCGAGCCCGTCGCGCTCGTACCAGCCGTCGTCGTCGCAGAAAAGCACGTACGGCGTCCAAGCGCGCGCCACGCCCGCGTTGCGCCCAGCCGCTCCGATGTTTCGGGGTAGTCGCACCACCTCGACACCGGGCCGCTCCAGGACGTCCGCCGTGCCGTCACTGGAGCCGTTGTCCACGGCGACGACGGGCGCTCCGAGCTCCAGCAGCCGCTCCAGGACGGCCTGGATGCGAGAGGCGCAGTTGTAGGTGAGCAGGACGACGGTGAGCCGCCGGCCGAGATCGCTGGGGACGGGTCCTCCCTGGAAGGCGTGGTCTGGGTTCACGCCGTGGACCGTACCCTGGCCGACCGGGCTCCCGGTTTACCCCACCTGACCGCATCCCCGGGCACTGGCGCGACCGAATGTTTGGTTGCGCCATACAAATAATTTTGATAGCATAAAGGACCCACGGACACGGAGGACGGGCACCGATGGGTATCAGCGAGCAGGCCGCCAGCGAGCTCGGCACCAGTGTGGTGCGGCTGGTCAAGCTGTTCAGTGCCATGCGCCAGGTGGCGCCCAAGGTGCACCCCGGCGTCGACACCTCGTCATACCCCATCCTGTTCGTCCTGGCTCGCGGTCCGATGCGCGTCTCCGCCCTCGCGGAGAGCATCCACTCCGACGTGTCCACGGTCAGCCGCCAGGTATCGGCGCTGGCCGCGCACGGCCTCGTGGAGAAGATCGCGGACACCGAGGACCGACGGGCGTTCATCGTCACTATCACGCCGGCGGGCGCGGACGTGATCGAGCGCCTCCAGCACCAGCGGTGCCGCTGGTTCCAGGCGATGCTCGAGGACTGGGAACCGGTGGAGGTGGAGGCGCTGCGCACCTCCCTGGATCGCTTCTCGGCCGAGGTGGAGGGCTCCAAGGAGGGCCTCCTCGCCATGCACCGGCAGAGCCAGCACGGCGCAGCACCGAGCGGCACAGCACCGAGCGGCGCAGCGCCGGGCGGCCCAGCACCGAGCGGCGCAGCGCCGGGCGGCCCAGCACCGAGCGGCGCAGCGCCGGGCGGCACAACACCGAGCGGCAACGTCGGCGACCGGTGAGGTGAGCGGGCGGCTCGCCTACGCCGACTGCAAGGACGTCCGGGCGGCGCTCCCGTAGCCGGCAGGGGATGTCGGCCCCGCCGTCTCCCGCCGCTGGTGCGCCTGCTCGCGGAACCACGCAATGGTGCGCGCGATGCCCTCGTCGAAGGTGGTGGTGGCGCGCCAGCCGAGCTGGGTCTCGATCAGCGTGGTGTCCGGGCGGCGCACCTGCGGGTCGTCCGCCGGCCGGGGGGTGAAGCGAAGCGGCACGTCGGCCCCCGCTGCCGCGGCGATGCGGCGGCCCAGCTCCAGGACGGTCATCTCGTCGGGGTTCCCGACGTTGACCGGTCCGGGGAGGTCGCTGCCCGCGACCGCGAGGATGCCGCGTACCAGGTCATCGACGTAGCAGACGGACCGGGTCTGCAGCCCGTCCCCGGCGATGGTGAGCGGGCTGCCGTCCAGCGCCTGCCCGATGAACGTCGGGATCGCGCGGCCGTCGTCCGGCCGCATCCGCGGCCCGTAGGTGTTGAAGATCCGCACGATGCCCGTGTCGACGCGGTGGCTCGACCGGTAGGCCGTCGTGAGCGCCTCCGCGAAGCGCTTCGCCTCGTCGTAGACGCCGCGCGGGCCGACCGGGTTGACGTGGCCCCAGTAGGACTCGGGCTGGGGGTGGACCTGCGGGTCGCCATACGCCTCCGAGGTGGAGGCGAGGACGAACCGGGCTCCCTTGTCCTTGGCCAGCCCCAGCGCGTGCAGGGTGCCGATGCTGCCCACCTTCATGGTGTGGATCGGCAGCCGGAGGTAGTCGACCGGCGAGGCGGGCGAGGCGAAGTGCAGCACCAGGTCCACCGGGCCCGGCACGTGCACGTAGTCGGTGACGTCGCAGCGGACCAGCCGGAAGTGCGGGTGCTCGGTCAGGTGCGCGACGTTGGCCGGAGTGCCGGTGAGGAAGTTGTCCAGGGCGTCCACGTGCACGCCATCGGCCAGGAGGTGCTCACACAGGTGCGAGCCGAGGAAGCCGGCGCCGCCGGTGACCACCGCCTTGCGGACGGGGCGGACGATACGGGCCGGGCCGGGCATGGTCTACCACCGTTCGGTCATTACGGGGAGAGCCATTACTATCACGCTCGAACGTCGCTGGCGCGAGCACGCGGCTTCCCCGTTCGGCTCTCGCGCCGGACGCTTCGACGTGCCCACTGCTCAGTGACGGGGCCAACCAGCGGAGGTCGCCATCAAGGTCCTTGGCATCAACGCGATCTACCACGACCCCGCAGCAGCCGTCGTGGTCGACGGCCGATGCGTCGCAGCGGCCGAGGAGGAGCGCTTCAGCCGGCGCAAGCACGGCAAGCGCCCGGTCCCGTTCTCCGCGTGGGAGACGCCCGACCTGGCAGCGGCATGGTGCCTGCAGGAGGCCGGCATCCAGCCGGAGGAGCTCGATGCGGTCACCTACTCCTTCGACCCCGCGCTGCACCTGCCGCCCGAGCAGCTTGGCCTCGTCGACCCGTGGGACCACCTGCGGCACACCTACGCCGAGCGGGCCGGGTCCTTCCTGGCCGCCGCTCTCCCCGGACTGGATCCGGCGCGGCTTCGCTACGTGCCGCACCACGTGGCGCACGCCGCGAGTGCCGCGCTGGCGGCCCCGTTCGACGGCGAGACCGCCGTGCTGGTGCTCGACGGGCGGGGCGAGCAGCACAGCCACCTCGCCGGCATCTACCGCGGCGGCGTCCTGGAGGTCCTGGGGTCCCAGCGGCTGCCGCACTCCCTGGGGCTGCTGTACGAGGACGCGACCGCGCACCTGGGCTTCCTGCGCAGCAGCGACGAGTACAAGGTGATGGCGCTCGCGAGCTACGGCACGCCGCGCCACCTGGACCAGCTCCGCGGCCTGGTCCACGCCACCGGCGACGGCGGCTTCCGGACCGCGGGCGTCGACTGGGGATCGATGAGCAAGCGCCGCGAGCCCGGTGAGCAGTGGGCCCCCGAGGACGCCGACCTGGCATCGAGCCTGCAGGCCGTGACCGAGGAGGTGCTGCTCGACCTGGCGGCGTGGCTGCACGAGCGGACCGGGTCACCCCGGCTCGCGCTGGCCGGTGGCGTGGCGCTGAACTGCGTCGCGAACACCCGGATCTTCGCCGAGACCGGCTTCGAGCAGGTATGGGTGCAGCCGGCGGCCGGCGACGCGGGCACCGCACTCGGCGGCGCGCTCTCCGTGGCGCAGCAGCTCGGCGACGGCGTGCACGTCTGGCCGGGGCCAGACCTGGGCCGCGGGTTCACCGACGAGCAGATCGAGACCGCGCTACGCACCGCCCGGGTGCCCTACGAGCGTCCGGCCGACGTCGCGGTGGAGGTGGCCCGCGCGCTCGCGGCCGACGGTGTGGTCGCCTGGGTCCAGGGCCGCGCCGAGTTCGGGCCACGGGCCCTCGGCCACCGCTCGCTGTTGGCGCACCCCGGCCGGGCGGAGAACCTGGCGCGGGTCAACGACGTCAAGGGCCGCGAGCAGTTCCGCCCGGTGGCGCCGATGGTGCGGCTGGAGCGGGCCTCCGAGCTGTTCACCCGGGGACCCATCCCGTCGCCGTACATGCTGTTCGTCCACGACGTGCGCGCGCAGTGGCGCGACCGGATCCCGGCGGTCGTCCACGTCGACGGGACAGCGCGGATCCAGACCGTCGACATCGGCACCGATCCCCTGCTCGGGCGGATGCTGGCCGAGTTCGACCGGATCACCGGCCTACCCGTCGTCGTCAACACCAGCCTCAACACCGCAGGGCGGCCGATGGTCGACGACGTGCGCGACGCGCTCGAGTGCTTCGGCAGCACCCCGGTCGACCTGCTCGCCATCGGCCCCTTCGTGCTGCGCCGGGACGGCCGGTGAGGGTAGCCCTGGTCATCCCCACCATCGGGCGGCCGTCGCTGCAGCGGCTGCTGGAGTCCCTCGCCGCCTCCGACGGTCCACGGCCGGCGCAGCTGGTCGTGGTCGACGACCGTCGGCCACGCGCCTCGCGCCTCCCTGGCGACCCGCCGCTCGCGGCGGGCTCCGCCGCGCCGGGATGGACCGGCGACGTGATGGTGCTGCGCCGCAGCGGCGGGCGTGGACCTGCGGCCGCGCGCAACGTCGGCTGGCAGGCGCTCGACCGTGACACCGACTGGGTTGCCTTCCTCGACGACGACGTGCTGGTCTCGCCCACCTGGCTGGCCGACCTGGCGGGCGACCTCGCCGCCGTCGAGGACGGCGTGTGGGGAGTCCAGGGCCGGGTCACCGTGCCGCTCCCGATGCACCGTCGCCCGACCGACTGGGAGCGGGGGACCGCCGGGCTGGCCGGCTCCCGCTGGATCACCGCCGACATGGCCTTCCGCCGCAGCGCTCTGGTGGCGGTGGACGGCTTCGACGAGCGCTTCCCGCGGGCGTTCCGGGAGGACGCCGACCTCGCCCTGCGGATGCTCGACGCGGGTGGCGCGCTCAGGACCGGGCGACGGGCGATCACCCACCCGGTCCGGCCGGCACCGTGGAACGCCAGCCTCTCCCAGCAGCGTGGCAACGCTGACGACGCCCTGATGCGCCGCCTCCACGGCGCGGGCTGGTACGCCAGGGCCGGCGCTACCGTGGGTCGCCGTCCCGTGCACCTCGCCGTCACCGCCGCCGCGCTAGCGGCGGGCGCGCTCGCCCTAGGTGGGCGGCGCCGCTCGGCCGCTGCCGCAGCGGTGGCCTGGGCCGCAGGCACGGGGCAGTTCGCCTGGCGGCGCATCGCGCCGGGGCCGCGGGATGCCGGCGAGGTCGCCCGGATGCTCGCGACCAGTGTCGCCATCCCGCCGGCGGCTTCCTGGCACTGGGCTCGCGGGACGCTGCGACACCGCGGTGCCAGGCCGTGGTCCGCAGCGCCGCGCGTCAGCGCCGTGCTCGTGGACCGGGACGGCACGATCGTCCAGGACGTCCCCTACAACAGCGACCCGGCCCGCGTGGTGCCGGTGCCGGGCGCGCGGGAGGCGCTGGACCGGATCCGCGCGGCCGGGCTGCCGGTCGGCGTCGTGAGCAACCAGTCCGGAGTTGCCCGGGGGCTGGTCGACGAGGGCCAGCTGCGGGCCGTCAACGCGCGGGTGGAGGAGCTGCTCGGACCGTTCGACGTCTGGCAGGTGTGCCCCCACGCGGCCGCCGACCGGTGCCGCTGCCGCAAGCCGCAGCCGGGCCTGGTCCTGGACGCGGCCGCGGCGCTCGGCGTGCCCGCACGCCGGGTCGCGGTCATCGGCGACATCGGGTCCGACGTCGCGGCGGCCCAGGCCGCCGGAGCCGTCGGCGTGCTCGTGCCGACGCCGGCCACCCGTCCGGAGGAGGTCGAGACCGCACCGGTCGTGCGCTCTTCGCTCGGCGCAGCGGTCGAGCACCTCCTGGCCGACCGGCTGAGGTGACGCAGTGACCGAGCCGACCGGGCAGCCTGCGACCTCTTCTGTGACTAGGGGGACCTCTGGGGCTGCTGTGGCAGAAGGGTCACTTGTGACGACGTCCAGCGGGCCAAGGCCCGCTGGAACGGCACCGCACGCCCTGGTGGTCCGGCTGGACAGCCTGGGCGACATGCTGGTGTGCGGCCCGGCCATTCGTGCGGTGGCAGCAGGTGCCGTCCGGGTCACCGTGCTGGCCGGCCCAGGTGGCGCGGCCGCCGCGGCACTGCTGCCGGGCGTCGACGAGGTGCTCGTCTGGGACTGTCAGTGGATCTCCGGTACGCCGGACCCGCTGGACGCCGCCGCGGTCGCCGACATCGTCGGGCGCGTCGGCGCGCTCGACGTCGACGAGGCGGTCGTACTGACCTCGTTCCACCAGTCCGCCCTCCCGACGGCGCTGGTGCTGCGGCTCGCCGGCGTGCCGAGGATCAGCGCCGTCAGCGAGGACTATCCCGGGACCCTGCTCGACACCCGGCTTGCGCCGCCGGCCGAGGCCCCAGAGCCGGTGCGCATGCTGGCGGTCGCCGAGGGCGCAGGCTTCGCGCTCCCTCCCGGCGACGACGGACGTCTGGCCGTGCGCCGGCCGCTGCCAGCTGTGCCGGGGCTGACGAGTGCGCCATACCTCGTGCTGCACCCAGGCGTCAGCGCCCCGTCCCGCGCCTACCCGCGGCAGCAGTGGTGCGAGCTGGCGGCGGCGCTGACCCGCAGCGGCTGGACCGTCCTGGTGACCGGGACGGCCGCGGAGTCCGAGCTGGCGGCCGCCGTCGCTGCGGCTGCCGAGCCGCCCGGCCGGGCGGTCGACTGTGCCGGCCGGCACGAGCTGCCTGCGCTGGCGACGGTGCTTCACCGAGCGGCGGCGGTCGTGGTCGCCAACACCGGACCGGCCCACCTGGCCGCGGCCGTCGGCACGCCGGTCGTGTCGCTGTTCGCGCCGGTGGTCCCGGCGACGCGCTGGGCGCCGTACGGTATACCGGTCGCCCTGCTCGGCGACCAGCAGGCGGCCTGCCGCGACACCAGGGCGCGCGTCTGCCCGGTGCCTGCCCACCCCTGTCTCGGCGGGGTGGGCGCCGCGGAGGTCGTCGCGGCGGTCGACCGGCTGGTGCGCGAGGCGCGGAGGGAGTCCGCATGAGGGTGCTCCTGTGGCACGTGCACGGCAGCTGGACGACCTCGTTCGTCCAGGGAGGGCACGACTACCTCCTGCCGGTCACGCCCGACCGCAGCGCGGACGGGCTGGGTCGGGCCCGCACCTGGCAGTGGCCGGACAGCGTGGTCGAGCGCTCGCCGAGCCAGCTGCGGCACGACGACGTCGACGTGGTCGTGCTGCAGCGGCCGCAGGACCTGGAGCTCGCCGAGCGGTGGCTGGGCAGGCGCCCTGGGCGGGACGTTCCTGCGATCTACCTGGAGCACAACGCCCCCGAGCCGCACCCGGTCCACAGCCGGCACCCGATGGCCGACCAGCGGGCCATCGCGGTGGTGCACGTCACCTGGTTCAACCAGCTGTTCTGGGACAGTGGCCGGGCGCGTACGTCGGTCATCGAGCACGGCATCGTGGACCCTGGGGAGCGCTACACCGGCGAGCTGGCGCGCGCCGCCGTCGTGGTCAACGACCCGGTCCGGCGTGGCCGGATGGTCGGCAGCGACCTGCTGGAGCGGTTCGCCCGTGTGGCGCCGGTGGACGTCTTCGGGATGCGGGTCGCGGCGCTGGCCGCAGTGCCCGGCCTCACCCCGCACGAGGACCTGGCCGGGCAGGAGGGGATGCACGCGCTGCTGGCGCTGCGCCGCGTCTACCTCCACCCGGTCCGGTGGACCTCCTTGGGCCTGTCGCTGATCGAGGCGATGCACCTCGGCATGCCCGTCGTCGCCATCGCCGCCACCGAGGTCGTCGAGGCAGTTCCGTCCTGCGCCGGGGTGGTGAGCACGGATGTGGAGCGGCTCGTCGCCGCCGTCCGCCATTTCGTCGAGGAGCCCGAGGCGGCCCTGCTGGCAGGCAAGGCCGCTCGCCAGGCGGCGCTGGCGCGATACGGGCTGGAGCGCTTCCTCGCCGACTGGGACCGGACGCTGGCCGAGGTGGTGTCGTGAGGATCGCGATGGTGTCCGAGCACGCCAGCCCGCTGGCGGCCGTCGGCGGGGTCGACGCCGGAGGGCAGAACGTGCACGTCGCCGCGCTGTCTGCGGCCCTGGCCGACCGGGGACACGAGGTCGTGGTCTACACCAGGCGGGACGGGACCTGCCTGCCGGACCGGGTGCGGATGCGCGCCGGCGTCGTGGTGGAGCACCTCGACGCCGGTCCAGCCATCGCCATACCGAAGGACGAGCTGCTGCACTTCGTCCCCGAGCTGGCCCGGTCGCTCGCGCGGAGGCTGGAGGCCCAGCCGCCGGATGTCCTGCACGGGCACTTCTGGATGAGCGGTATGGCGTGTGCCGAGGCGGTGGACCGGCGGGCCAGCGCACGGCTCCCGTTCGTCCACACCTTCCACGCCCTCGGCACGGTGAAGCGGCGGTGGCTCGGCCCGGAGGACACCAGCCCGCCCGAGCGGATCCCGGCGGAGCTGGAGGTGGCGCGCCGGGCCGACCGGGTCCTCGCCACCTGCAGCGACGAGGTGAGCGAGCTGGTGGCGGCGGGCGCCGACCCGGCACGGGTCGACGTGGTGCCGTGCGGCGTCGACGTGGACCACTTCACCGAGGACGGACCCGTCGTCCCGAGGACCCGTCGACCGCGGCTGCTCGCCCTGGGCCGGCTGGTCCCGCGCAAGGGACTGGACGACGCCGTCGAGGCGCTGTCGCGGCTGCGGGACGGTGAGCTGCTGATCGCGGGAGGACCGCCCGCCCAGGAGCTGGGAGCCGACCCGGAGGCGTCGAGGCTGCGCGCTCTGGCCGACCAGCTCGGGGTCCGCCCTAGGACGCGCCTGCTCGGCCGGGTGCCGCGCGCCGAGCTGCCGCCACTGATCCGCTCGGCCGACATCGTGGTGTGCCTGCCCTGGTACGAGCCGTTCGGGATCGTCCCGCTCGAGGCCATGGCCTGCGGTGTCCCGGTGGTCGGCACCACGGTGGGCGGGCTGCTCGACACCGTCGTCGATGGCGAGACCGGCACGTTGCTGCCTGTCCGACGGCCCGACCTGGTGGCCCGGGCAGTGGCCGAGCTGCTCGCCGACCAGCCCAGGCGGGCGGCATACGGCCGTGCTGCGGCCCGCCGGGTCCGGCAGCTGTACGCGTGGCCGATCGTCGCCGCCGCGACCGAGGCCTGCTACGTGCGCGCCGGCGTCGCGGCCGGCGCTCCCCGCCGTCCTGACGGCCGAGCGAGGCGCACGACCGGCACGAGCGCGACCGGCACGAGCACGACCGGCCCGACGCCGCGCACGCCCCGCACCACCCGAGTCGAGGAGGCACTGCGATGACGAGCGTGCAGACCGCGCACACCCCGGACACCGTGCAGACCGGCAGGGGCCATACCAGCGGCGCCGAGCACGTGGCTGCGGTAGCGCAGGCTCTGGCCCGGTTCCCGGACCAGCTGGAGGTGACCAGCCGGTGGGGTCGCCAGCTGGCCGAGTGGCTGCCGCAGGGCCGGCGGCTGATCGCCGTGGGGAACGGCGGCAGCGCCGCGCAGGCGCAGCACCTCACTGCCGAGATCGTCGGGCGCTACTGCGGTGAGCGCCAGCCGTTCTCGGCGGTGTCCCTGCACAGCGAGCCGTCCGCGCTGACGGCGATCCTGAACGACTACGGCGTCGAGGAGATGTTCGCCCGGCAGGTGGCCGCGCACGGACGCGCCGGGGACGTGCTGGTGCTGATGTCGACGTCCGGCGGGAGCGCCAACGTGCTGGCCGCAGCGCGCCGCGCCCGGGAGCTCGACCTGGTGACCTGGGCGATGACCGGGGCCGCACCCAACCCGCTCGCCGCCCTGTGCGACGACGCGCTCGCCGTCGAGGCCGCCGAGACCGCCGTCGTGCAGACGATGCACCTGATGGCCCTGCACCTGGTGTGCGCGGCGCTCGACGACGAGCTGGCCGCAACGGGCCGGCTGTGGTCGCCGTGACCGGGCCGGGGGCCCTCTCCGGCCGCGCCCCGGTCGTGGTCGTCGGCGACGTGCTGCTCGACGTCGACGTCGACGGCGCGGCGCACCGGCTCAGCCCCGAGGCTCCGGTGCCGGTGATCAGCGGCGCGACGGAGCGCCGGCGCCCCGGTGGCGCCGGACTGGCGGCCCTGCTCGCCTCCCGGCTGCACTCACGTGTGGTGCTGATCGCCCCTGTCGCGGACGACGCGGCCGGCGCCGAGGTCGTCGCCCTGCTGTCCGGGCGGGTCGAGGTCATCCCGGTTCCGTGGGGCGGCACCACGGCGGTCAAGACCCGGCTGCGGGCGAACGGGCACCCGGTCACCCGGCTCGACCGTGGCGGCGACCCCGGCCGGGTCGGCCGCCTACCGGACGCGGCCCGGTCGGCCCTGGCGAGCGCTGAGGCGGTGCTCGTGGCCGACTACGGGCTGGGCTGCACCTCCGACCGGGGTGTCCGGGCCGCGCTGGCCGCCGCGGCGCGCCGTATCCCCCTGGTCTGGGATCCCCACCCGCGCGGCGCCGCACCGGTCGCCGGTGCCCGGCTGGTCACGCCCAACGAGAGCGAGGCGGCGGCCTACCTGCCCGACGAGGCCGGGACCGGCCTGGCGACTGCCGGACGGAGGGCGGCCGGGCTGGCCACGATGTGGGAGGCCGGCGCGGTGGCGCTGACCCTCGGCTCCCGCGGCGCGCTGCTCTCCTACGGCGCAGGGGCGCCGTCGCTGCTGCCGGCCGCCCCGGTGCGCGCCGACGACACCTGCGGCGCGGGTGACGCCTTCGCCGCGGCGGCTGCCGTCGCGCTCGGGCGGGGTCTGCTGCCGAGCGAGGCAGTGGCCCAGGCCGTGCGGTATGCCGCGGGCTTCGTCGCGGCCGGTGGGGCGGCGACGGTCGAGCTGGAACCGGCGCAGGGGACGGCTGAGCGGGCGGCGGCGCAGGACGCGGCCGCGCGTCCAGCCGGACCCGAGAGCGCCGACGTCGAGCGGGTGCTCGAGACGGTGCGGGCCTCGGGTGGCCGGGTCGTGGCTACGGGAGGCTGCTTCGACCTGCTCCATGCGGGCCACGTCGACATGCTCGAGGCGGCGCGGGCGCTGGGGGACCTGCTCGTGGTCTGCCTCAACTCCGATGACTCGGTGCGCCGGCTCAAGGGCGCCGGCCGGCCACTGCAGCCACAGCAGGACCGGGCCCGGATACTGGGTGCGCTGCGCTGCGTCGATGCCGTCGTGGTCTTCGACGAGGACACCCCGGAGACCGTGCTTGCCCGGGTGCGGCCGGACCTGTGGGTCAAGGGCGGTGACTACGGCGGCGCCGACCTGCCCGAGGCGCAGGTCGTGACGGAGGCCGGAGGGCAGGTGCTCACCCTTCCCTATCTCGCCGGCCGGTCCACGTCCGACCTGGTGGATACCGTGCGCCGTCGCCGCCTCCCGCAGCACGAGGCCGCAGGGCAGTGACCGGGCTGGTCCCTACGGCGCTGGTGCTGCGGGCGCTGTACCTCGGGGACATGGTCACCGGCCTCCCCGCCCTGGCGATGCTCCGGACCGTGCTGCCGGCGCACCGCATCGTCCTGGCGGCCCCGGCCGGAGTAGGCGCGCTGGCCGTGTCCGCCGGGCTCGCCGACGAGCTGACCCAGGCGCTGGAGCTGCAGCCGCTGCGCGCCGCGCCGAGGCACGCGGACGTCGCGGTCGACCTGCACGGCAACGGGCCCCCCAGCCGCTCGCTGCTGGAGGACACCGGTGCCCGGCGCGTCGTTGCGTACAGCGCAGGTCCGCACCACTGGCACGTGGGCGAGCACGAGGTGGCCCGCTGGTGCCGGCTGGTGAGCGAGGCGTTCGGGATGGCGCCGCCCTGGCCCTCCCTGCCCGGACTGCTCCCCGTGCCGCCCCCGCTGGTATGCCGCCGCGTTCCTGCCCGCGTCAGCGTGGTCCATCCCGGCGCCAAGGCCGCGGCGCGGCGGTGGCCGGCCGAGCGTTTCGCGGACGTGGCGTCGGCCTTGGTCGCGACCGGGCACCGGGTGGTCGTCACGGGCGGCCCGTCGGAAGCCGGACTCGTCGCCGAGGTCGCTGCGCGCTCGGGCGCCGAGCCGTGGGTGGGCCACCCGCTGCCCGAGCTCCAGGCGCTGGTGGCTGCCGCCCGAGTGGTCGTGTGCGGTGACACCGGCGTGGCGCATCTGGCGTCGGCGTACCGGACCCCGTCCGTCACGCTGTTCGGGCCCGTGCCGCCGGCGCTGTGGGGTCCGCCGGACGACCCGCGCCACCAGGTCCTGTGGCACGGCGTCGGCGCGGCGGGCGACCCGCACGGCAGCCGGGTCGACCCGGCCCTGCTGCGGATCCGCGTCGACGAGGTGCTGGACGCTGCCGCGCTCGCCGTCGCCGCAGCGTAGGTCGCGCCCGCCCGTGGCCCCCGCCCGCCCCTGCAGGCGGGAGATGGCACCTGCTGCTGGCCTCCGCTGCGCCGGCGACCCGCTCAGCCGCCGGACTGCGCCGCCAGCCACGCGAGCGCGGTCGGGATGACCGAGCGGACGACGGCGAAGGAGTGCCCGGCACCGGGTACGAGGTACAGGCGGACACCTGGCAGGCCGCGGGCCAGGTCGACGAAGCGCACGGACGCCGCATACGACTGGGGATCGCTCGTGGAGGTCATGACGAGCACACGGGCGGCCGCGGCAGCCCTGCCCGCGCGGCCGACGACCAGCTGCTCCGGCGAGTTCGCCCGCGCCAGAGCGGGATCGGCGGCGTACAGCCGAGCCAGGTCGCCGGTCGTGCCGTCCAGCTCCGGCCGGAAGTACCCCTCGAGGACGGCAGCCGCGGCGAAGGTGCCAGGCTCCCGCAGCTGCAGCTTGGCCGCACAGAACCCGCCAGTGGAGTAGCCCATGACGCTCCACGCCGCGCCTCTGGGAAGCACGCGGAGGGTGTCCTCGGCCCAGGTCGGCACGTCGTCGGCCAGCCAGGTGTACCCCTGCGAACCACCGGGTATGTCGGTGCACTCGGTGTCCACGGGCAGCTGCACGTTGATCTCGGGGAAGACGGCCACAAACGGCGCCAGCCGTCCCGCCCTGATCTCGGCGCTCGCGACCCGGCCGAAGTCGAGCTGACCGACGAAGGACCGCACCGGCAGGTAGGCCGACCCGAGCACCGTCACGACGGGGAACCGCGTACTGGCGAACGAGGAGTCGCTGTACTGGGGCGGCAGCCAGGCGAGCACCGAGTCGCGGATGCCGGAGCGCTCACCCGTCACCCGGAACGTCCGGAAGCTCCCGTGGTCTCCGGCCGGCTCGGCCAGCACGCGGGGATCCGCCGGACGCGCCGGGACCGACACCAGGGCAGGGATGGGCGGCGGCCGGCCGAACAACGCACCCCAGGTCGGGAAGAAGCCGAAGGCCCGGTTGACCCCCACGCAGACGGCAGCGATCGCCGTCGCCTGTGCCAGCATCACCCCGACCACGAGCAGGACGGCGGGCCAGCGCGAGGACCGGGGTGCTCGGCGCCAGAGCAGCAGCAGCAGCCAGGGCAACGACGTCGTCATCAGCGCGAGCAGCGCGAGCAGGCCAAGCGAGGTCAGGCCCATCGCGCCACGCCTACGGCAGCGCACCCCGACGCACAGCCCGTCGTCGTACACCCCGTCGTCGTACACCCCGTCGCGGGCGCCCTCGCAGGCCGAGTCATTCGCGGCGCCCGATCGATGATGAGCGACATCCAGCGACAGAGCCGGGCACTGGACCGCACACCGTCAGGGCAGCAGGGCGGTCTGCTGGACCGCCCACGGGCTGAACGCCCAGGGGGTGAGCTCCACCGCGGCGCGGAAGTCCGGCCAGGCCACCCAGCGCCAGTCGGCCACCTCCGCCGGGTCGGCCACCGGGTCGCCGGCCGCCTCGGCCGTGTAGACCGGGCAGACCTCGTTCTCGACCACTCCCTCGGCAGAGACGGCACGGTAGGAGAAGTCTGGTAGCGCCAGGTGCAGCGCCGCCACATGGAGCCCCAGCTCCTGGCCGAGCCGGCGGCGGGCCGCCTGCCCCACGTCCTCGCCGGGCTGCGGGTGGCCGCAGCAGGAGTTGGTCCAGACCCCACCCCAGGTGCGCTTGGCCAACGCACGGCGGGTCACCAGGAACCGCCCGTCGGCGTCGAAGACGTAGACCGAGAACGCCAGATGCAGCGGGGTCTCGGCGCCGTGGACCTGGTCCTTGGGCATCGACCCGATGGGCTGGTGCTGCGGGTCGAGCAGGACCACCCGTTCCCGGGTGGCCCCGGACGCCGCCCGGACCACAGGGCTCCCGTGGGTCGTGTCGGCGCCGTCGGCCCGGTCGGTCCTGTCAGTGCTGTCGGTGCTCTCGGTGCTCTCGGTGCTCTCGGCCATCGCGACCGACGATACCGGGCAGCGGCCCGTTGCCGGCGCGGACCGGCGTGGGCCACCTCGTACCCTGGGCCCATGAGCCGCATCGTGAGCGTCCATCCGGTGCTGCCCTCCCACCGCTACCCGCAGGTGCAGATCACCGAGGTCCTCGCCGAGGTATGCCTCGGCCCGGACGGCAGGCACGCCCTCATGCGCCGGCTGCACACCAACGCGCAGGTGGGCTACCGGCACCTCGCGCTGCCGCTGGAGCGCTACCGGGACCTCGGCGGTTTCGGCGAGGCCAACGACGCGTTCATCGAGGCGGCAGTCGACCTGGGGGCGCAGGCGCTGACCGGGGCCCTGGACGGCGCCGGACTGGCTTCGGCCGACGTGGACATCGTCTTCTCCACCACCGTCACCGGCGTGGCCGTGCCCTCCATCGAGGCCCGCATCGCCACCCGGATCGGTCTGCGCCCCGACGTCAAGCGGGTGCCCATGCTGGGGCTCGGATGCCTCGGCGGCGCCGCGGGCGTGGCCCGGATGCACGACTACCTGAGGGGCTGGCCGGGCCAGGTCGCGGTGCTGCTGTCGGTGGAGCTGTGCTCCCTGACCCTGCAGCGCGACGACGTGTCGACCGCCAACATGATCGCCAGCGGCCTGTTCGGAGACGGCGCTGCTGCGGTCGTCGCCGTGGGCAGCGAGCGGCGTCCACCACCCGGCGCGGACTGGGACGGCACGCCGGAGGTGCTCGCCTCGACCGCCCACCTCTACCCCGACACGGAGCGGGCGATGGGTTGGGACATCAGCGAGTCGGGCCTGAAGATCGTCCTCGGACCCGAGGTGCCCGCGCTGGTGCAGGAGTACCTCGGCGAGGACGTCAGCGCCTTCCTGGCCGACCACGACCTGAAGACCGACGACATCGTCGCGTGGGTCGCCCACCCGGGCGGCCCCAAGGTGATGGAGGCGGTCGAGGCGGTCCTGGACCTGCCGCCCGACGCACTCGCGGTCAGCTGGCGCTCGCTCGCGGAGATCGGCAACCTCTCCTCCGCCTCGGTCCTGCACGTGCTCGCCGAGACGATGAAGCGGCGGCCCCCCGCGGGTTCGCCGGGTGTGCTGATGGCCATGGGCCCGGGCTTCTGCGCCGAGCTCGTGCTGCTGCGCTGGTAGGTGCCGGCGATGTCGGCACCGTATGCGCTGCTGATCGTGCTCGTCGCCGGCGAGCGGCTGGCCGAGCTGGTCGTGTCCCGCCGCAACGCGGCGTGGAGCATGGGGCGCGGCGGCCGCGAGTACGGTGCCCGGCACTATCCCCCGATGGTGGCCCTGCACACCGCCCTGCTGGCCGGCGCTCCGCTCGAGGTGGCACTGGCGCACCGGCCGTTCGTCGCGGCGCTGGGCTGGCCGATGCTCGTGCTCGTGCTCGCCTCGCAGGCCCTGCGCTGGTGGTGCATCACCACCTTGGGACCTCGCTGGAACACCCGGGTGATCGTGGTGGCGGGGCTCCCCCTGGTGACGGGCGGCCCCTACCGTCTGCTGCGGCATCCCAACTACGTCGCGGTGGTGACCGAGGGCGTGGCGCTTCCGCTGGTCCACACGGCATGGGTCACGGCGCTGGTGTTCACCGTGCTCAACGCCGCGCTGCTGCGCGTCCGGATCCGCACCGAGGACGCCGCCCTGGCCGGCGTGAGGTCTGGGTGAGCGACCTGCTGGTGGTCGGCGCGGGGCCTGCCGGGCTGGCCACTGCGCTGTATGCGGCCCGCGCCGGACTGAGCGTGGTCGTCCTGGAGCAGCGGGAAGGACCCATCGACAAGGCGTGCGGAGAGGGCCTGATGCCGGGTGCCGTGCGGGCGCTGCGGGAGCTCGGAGTGCCCCTCGGTGGCCGGCCGCTGCGGGGCATCCGCTACCTCGACGACCGGCGGCAGGCCGAGGCCAGGTTCCGCCACGGCGACGGGATGGGCGTGCGGCGGACCGAGCTGCAGGCGGCCCTGCTCTCCCGCGCGCTGGCCGGCGGTGTGCGGGTCGTGGCGGGCCGGGCCGGGCCCGTGCACCAGGACGGCGGGTCGGTGACCGCCGGGGGCCTGACCGCGCGCTACCTGGTGGCCGCGGACGGGCTGCACTCGCCCATCCGCACCCAGCTGGGGCTGGGCCTGCCGGACCGGCGCGAGCGCCGGTACGGCCTTCGCCGCCACTACGCGGTGCAGCCGTGGACCGACCTGGTGGAGGTGCACTGGTCGGCCGGAGCGGAGGCATATGTCACGCCGGTGGCCGAGGACCTGGTGGGGGTGGCCGTGCTGACGCACCACCGGGCGCCGTACGAGCAGCAGCTCGAGCGGTTCCCACGCCTGGCCGCCCGGCTGCCTCCGGAGGCGGCGACGGCCGTCCGCGGTGCCGGACCCCTGCGACAGCGGGTGCGCTGCCACGTGGCCGGCCGGGTGCTGCTGGTCGGCGACGCCGCGGGCTACGTGGATGCCCTGACCGGCGAGGGAATCGCCGTCTCGCTGGCCAGCGCACGGGCGCTCGTGCGCGCCCTGGTGGCCGGGCGCCCCGAGCGGTACGAGGCCGGGTGGGCGGCCGCCTCACGGCGCTACCGGGTGCTCACCGAGTCGCTGCTGTGGGCCCGTCGGCACCCGCCGCTGGCCCGGTCGATCGTGCCCGCGGCTGCCCTGCTGCCGCAGGCTTTCGCCGGCGTCGTCCACCAGCTCGCCCGCTGAGGCTCCCCGCCGAGTCGACCCTGGCCGCAGCATGTGCGACCGGGTAGCCGCAGCCCTGGTGGGGCTTACGGTTCGTCGAAGGTCCTGACCGGATCCGTCGAACGCCGGCCTCGGGCGCCCTGGTCTCCGTAGTGTTGAACCACCCCCCGAACGTTGGAAGGACCCCCGCACGTGCGGACACCCGGCACCGGCAGGACCAGGCACGCGATACGTCGCGCGTGGGCTCGGCTGTGCCTGTCCGCGGTCGCCGGCCTCGGCTGTGCGGTGCTGGTCCTGCCGTCCACCGGCGCTGCCGCCGACCCCAGTCCCAGCCCCAGTCCCAGCCCCAGCACGGCCGCCGGCCCGCGCTCGGCCCCGGGTCCGACCTCGACGTCAGGCGGCGGTGCTCCGGACGCCGCGGGGAACGGTGGCCCTCTGCAGTCCGCCGTCATCGAAGGCCAGATCCAGGACGCCAGGAAGCGGGCGGCAGCCAAGACCAAGCAGGTCCAGGCGATCCAGGCGGAGTACTCCGTCGCGGCCGCAAAGCTGCAGGCGGTCCAGAACGCCGCCGAGACGCAGGCGGAGAAGTACAACGCCGCCGAGCTGCTTGCCCAGCAGCGCGCCACCAGCGCCGCCGCAGCCGCCACCCGTGCCGCGGCCGCCGTCCAGGCTGCGACGCAGGCGCAGTACCAGGTGGGCGCCCTGGCAGCGCACAGCTACATCAACGGCGGCAGCCTCGGTGACCTTGCGCCCTTCCTGACCGACGGCGGACCGCAGGAGATGCTGGACAAGGCGGCCATGCTGGGCACGCTGAGCGACATCCGCTCCCAGGGCCTGCAGCAGGCTCAGGCGGCGAGCGCAGTCGCCGCCGTGCTGCAGCGCCAGGCCGCCCAGGCGCAGGCCGAGCAGCTGGCGGCGCTGCAGCTGGCCACCGAGGCCAAGGCGTCGGCCCAGGCCGCCGCCGACGAGGCGGCCCTCGAGGCGGCGGCGATCAAGAAGCGGCAGGACGCGCTGATGCTGCAGCTGGCCACCTTGCAGCAGACCTCGCTCACCCTGCAGCAGCAGCACCAGGCGGCCCTGGTGGCCGAGAGCACCCGCCGCATCAAGGCCGCCGCCCTCAAGGCCGCTGCGCTCAAGCTGGCCGAGCTGTCCGGCTCTGGAGCCGCCGTCGGGCCGGTAAGCAAGGACCCCAACGGCGCGGTCACGACCGCCGGCGCTGCTGCGGCCATCGCCTTCGCACGGGCGCAGATCGGCAAGCCGTACCTGTGGGGCGGCGCCGGCCCGGACCAGTTCGACTGCTCCGGACTGACCATGCGCGCCTGGCAGCAGGGCGGTGTCGACCTCGGCCACTACACCGGCTGGCAGTACGCACAGACCACGCACGTCTCCATCGCCGACCGGCGTCCTGGCGACCTGATCTTCTACGGTCCCGACGTCGCGGGCATCCACCACGTCGGCCTCTACATCGGCGGCGACACGATGATCGAGGCACCCCACACCGGAGCGCAGGTCCGCTACGGCAACATCTGGCGTTCTGACCTGATCATGACGCTGGCCCGCCCCTGACCCTGCCTGCAGCCGGGCCGATCCACACCCTGAGCGGCTAGGGTCGAGGTCAGGCAGGTCTTCGGGGAGGTGTGGCGTATGTGGTCGGTCCTGTGCGCTCCGTTCCTGGCTGCCGCTGCCCTGCTGGCGGTGGCTGGGATGCCCAAGCTGGGTGACCCGCTGCCGCTGGTGCGGGCGCTGCGCTCCACCGGCCTCCCGGCCGGGCGCCCCCTGGTGCGGACCGTCGCGCTCGCCGAGGTCCTGCTCGGCGCCGCGGCCGTCGTCGCCCCGGGCCGGCTCACTGCCGCGCTGGTCGCCCTCGCCTACCTGCTGTTCACCGCGTTCGTCGGGCTGGTCCGGCATCGCGGAGGGGTGCTGTCCTCCTGCGGCTGCTTCGGCCGGGCTGACACGCCGGCCACGCCCACCCACCTGGTGCTGACCGCCACCCTGGCCGCGGCCGCCGGCGCCGTCGCCGTGCAGCCTCCACCTCCGGGGGTCTGGGGCACCGTGCCACCCGTGCTCCTGCTGACCACTGCCGGGTATGCCGCGCTGCTGGCCTTCCTCGGCTACCTGCTCCTGGCCGTGCTGCCGACCGTGACGGCCACCGCCGTTCGCTCGGCCGGCGCGGCCACGTCCCCAGCCCAGCGTCCGGTCCCGGCCGGACCGCGGAACGGCTGAGCCGATGCTGACCGTCGTCGTCGCGGAGGGGATCGCGATCGCCCTGCTGGCGGTCCTGGTGCTCGGCCTGCTCCGGAGCCACGGCCTGATCCTGCGCGCCCTGCACGAGCTCGGAGCCGGCCTCGACCTCGAGGCCGACGCGGGAGCCGCCGGCAGCGGACCGGTCCCGGTGCAGCTGGAGCGCGGGGTGGTGCCGGCCAGCAGGCCGGCGGGCACCGAAGCCGCAGACATCGTGGGCAGCTCCCTTCAGGGCGACGCCCTGACGGTGCCGGTGGTGGGGGCCGGTCGGCGCACCCTGCTGGCGTTCCTGTCCAGCGGGTGCAGCGTCTGCCAGACCTTCTGGGACGAGTTCGCCGCCCAGGCCCAGGACGTGCCGGGCGGCGCCCGGCTCGCGGTGGTCACCAAGGGCCCCGAGGAGGAGAGCGTCACCCGGCTGCGACAGCTCGCCGGCAACTCCCTTGAGGTGGTGCAGTCCTCGGCCGCCTGGGACGGCTACGCCGTGCCCGGGTCGCCCTACTTCGTCTACGTCGAGGACGGGGTGGTCACCGGCGAGGGCTCGTCCACCACATGGGGCCAGGTCCGCGACCTCATGGGACAGGCCGTCGACGACTCCGCGGAAGCCAGGCGCGCGGCCGGCCGCACCGGCCCCGGTTTCACGACCGAAGGTGCGTCACCAGTCTCCGCGGCGACGCGGAGCGAGGCGAGCGGCGACCGCGACGACCCGGTCAGGATGAACCGCGAGCTGCTCGCGGCCGGCATCCACCCGGGACACCCGAGCATGTACGAGTTCCCGGAGCCGACGTCGTCCGCCGCGACCACGGCTTCCCCGCCGGCCGAGGCGGACCGCCAGTGACCACCATGACCACTCTGACCACCATGACCGCCCTCACCACGGGCACGTCGCTCGCCGTGGGGCTGCCGGTCACCGTCGTCGCCGCCGTGCGCTCGACCTGGTCCCCTTGAGGAGAGTCGATGCTGGCCAGCATCAGCCCGCTCGGTGAGCGGGCCAGACACTCCCGCTGGGTGGTGACCGTGGTCGCCTACCTGGCCGGCTCGGTCATCGGCGGTGCCGCCATCGGGACCGTGTCCTCGGCGCTCGGCGCGCTGCTGCCGCGGCCGTGGCGGACGTCGCCGGCTGGCGCGGTGGTCCTGGCCCTGCTGCTGGTGGCGGGGCTGCTGCTCGACCGTGGCGTGCTGGGGCTACGCCTGCCGACTTGGCGGCGGCAGGTGGACGAGGGCTGGCTGGCGCGCTACCGCGGCTGGGTCTACGGCCTCGGCTTCGGCGCCCAGCTGGGCTTCGGGGTCGTCACGATCGTCACCAGCGCGACGGTCTATGCGGTGGCGCTGCTCTGCGCCTTCGGCGGGGACCTGCGGGTGGGCCTGCTGCTGGGCGCGCTGTTCGGCGCGCTCCGGGCCGCCCCGGTGCTCGGTATGGCGCGTGCCCGCGACCGTACCAGCGTGCACCGCGCGTTCCGTCGGCTGGAGCGGTGGGGGCCCCGGGTGGATCGGCTGGCCCAGGCATGTCTGGCGGCCGGAGCTGCCGCGCTGGTCGGCGCGGCGGGAATGTCGCTACTGGCTGGAGGAGGGTGACCATGGCAGATGGCGCATCGACCGGGCAGGCCTACGGGTTGGCCCTTGGCGTGCAGGCGGACTGGACCTCCCACGTCTACCGTCGGGCGGCGGACGTGGCAGGGGAGGTCACGCACCCCGTGCTGCACGCGTGCACCCGCCCGCTCCCGGCCGATCGTGGGGACTTCGGCGTCGGGGTGGTGGAGCTGCTCGGTCCGGACGACGTCTTCGTCGCGCTGGTCGAGTACGGCGCCGAGCTGGCAGGGCGCGGGCTCTTCGCTCGGCAGGGGCTGCCCCGGCTGGCCCCGTCGCAGTTCGGGCCGGACCGGCTGCAGCGGGTGGTGCCCGGCCGCAGCGCCGCGCAGCACTTCTGCACCGAGGGCGGGCGGGCTTTCTGCGTGTTCGTGGTGCTTGGCAGCCACGCCCGCCGGATGGCGCTGGTGCCTCGCGCGGCACGCCTGCTGGCAGGGCTCCGCATCACCGACCGCTCCACGCTGCTGAGAAGGGGTGTCACCTCGTGACCGCACTCGACGACCTGTCCCGGGCCTCCTCCGGGAGCCGTGCCGTCCGTCTGGTCGACCGGATCGCCACCAGCATGGGCGCGCCGGGCGGCCGCAGGGCCACCGGTACCGGTGTCGGCGGGGGTGGAGCTGTGGGTGGGGCAGGAGCTGTCGGTGGGGCAGGAGCCGGCGGCGTTGGCGGCGGTCGGGCCGATGGCGGTGGCGGCACGCGCACCGCGTTCAGCCGTCGGGGGTTCCTGGCCCAGACCGCCGTCGTCGGGTCCGCCCTGGTTTTGGACCCCAGGGGCTACCTGCTGCGCCCGGTGGCGGCATACTCCTCGGTCTGCGGACCGGACAGCACCGCTGCCGACGGCTACACGGTCTTCTGCTGCACGGTCAACAACGGCGTCAACGCCTGCCCGCCCGGCACGTTCACCGCGGGGTGGTGGAAGGCAGCCGACTCCTCGTGGTGCTGCGGCGGCTACCGCTACATCGTGGACTGCAACGCGACCTGCACCAAGTGCACGTCCGGCTGCACCGGCGACCACATCTGCGACCGGGGCTGCTGGAACTGCTCCTGCGGCAGCGGGTCGACGGCGACCTGCGACCAGCGCCGCGTCTGCTGCAACGCGTTCCGCTACGGCCAGTGCAACACCCACGTCAGCTGCAGCGGCGGTGTCGCCTGCCGGATCGCCAGCTGCGTCCCGCCGTACCAATGGGACAGCTGCTCGACGACGTCGTTCACCGACGACGCCACCTCGGAGCACAACGCACCCTGCCTCCAGGGCTGCGGGCCGATCCTGACGGCATACGACCGGCTGGGCGCCAACGGCTCGCTGCTCGGCGCGTCGACCAGCACCGACCGGTCCGTCGGAGACGGCCGGGGCAGCTACGTCACCTACCAGCGCGGGGCGATCTACTGGACGTCGGCCACCGGGGCGTTCTCGGTCTTCGGCGCCGCCCAGGCCGAGTGGAGCTCGCTCGGCGGCCCGCGCGGCATCCTGGGCTACCCGACGGCGGAGCGGGTCTCCCGCTCGGACGGCTCGTGGGCGCAGACCTTCGAGAACGGGATGGTGTGCGACAGCACGGCGACGCACACGACCAGCGTCTTCGGTGCGGCGTATGACGCGTACGTGTCCGCCGGCCGGGAGGGCGGCATCCTGGGCTATCCGACAGCGGCGCGGGTCTCCCGCTCGGACGGGTCGTGGGCGCAGACCTTCCAGAACGGGCTGATCTGCGACAGCACGGCGACGCACACGACCGTGGTCTCCGGCGCCATCTACACCGCGTACGCAGCGCACGGCCGCGAGACCGGCCCCCTCGGCTACCCCACGGCGGCCGCTCACCAGGGCCGCGACGGCCGCGGCACGGGCCAGAGCTTCCAGCACGGGCAGCTGTGGGCGCTGGGGTCGGGCCGGGCCTACGCCGTCACCGGCGCGGTGCTGACGAAGTGGCTGGCCGACGGCGCTGAGACCGGGCGGTGGGGATACCCGCTGTCTGACGTGACGACCAACGCGCAGGGACGTCAGCAAGCAACGTTCGAGGGTGGAGTGCTGGTGGCGTAGGGGACCGCCGGAGCCTCCGGCAGATCCGGGGCAGGTGTCGCCGCAGCCCATGGTGGTCACCACGTCGCAGGCGTGGGCTCGCCGGTCTCGGCCTTTGCTCAAGTTATGGCGGTCGCGGTGCTGCTTTCAGGCCCGGGTCGCCGCCATATCCTGCGCAAAGCGGCAGGCAGCCGACGCGCAGGCTGGGCAAGCCGGCGCAAAGCGGCGGCCAGCCGACGCGCAGGGTGGGCAAGCCGGCGCAAAGCGGCGGCCAGCCGACGCGCGAGGCAGATCGCCGCTGCGTCGGCCGCACCCCTCAGCCCGCGGTCACCGCCAGGTCGTCGAGCACGAACGAGGTCTGCAGCGAGGCGTCCTCGCTGCCGGTGAAGCTCAGCGTGGTGGCACCGCTGGCCGAGGGGGTGTAGCTGCGCAGGACGTACCCCGAGCTCTTGTTGAGGTTGCTGAGCGTGCCCAACGTGGTCGAGCCGAGCTTCACCGTCAGCTTGTCGTATGCCGCTGTGGTCGTCGTCTCGGCCGTGTCGATGTGGAGGTAGAAGCTCACCTTCACGGTGCAGCCGGTCGGCACCGTCACTGACGCGCTGAGCGAGTCGGTGTGGGTTGACCCGTAGCCGTCGAGCCACGCGTCCCACGTGCCGGAGTGGGCCGGCTCCGAGCTGCCGTTCTGGCCGATGATGCCCGAGCTCGCGGTCCAGCCCGTGCTGCCCGACTCGAAGCCGGGGTTGCCCAGCTTCTGCCCCGGTGCGGCGCAGGTCGACGAGCTGGCGATCGTCCACGTGAACGTCGCGCTCGAGGTGCCGCCGCCGCTGACCGTCGCGGTCGTGGAGTAGGTGCCCGCGGTCGTCGGCGTGCCGGAGATCAGGCCCGTGCCGGCCGAGACGGACAGGCCCGGCGGCAGGCCGGTCGCCGACCAGGTGTACGGCGTCGTCCCGCCACTGGCGCTCAGCTGCAGGCTGGTGGCGGTGCCCACCTTGCCGGTGCGGCTGCCCGGGTTGGTGATGGTGGGTCCGGACGCGGTGGTCCCGGCCGTGAACGCGGTCGCGCCCTTGGGTGTGCCCAGCCCGGTCGGGCCGTCCCAGCCGGTGCCCGCGGTGCACAGCGGCGCGCCGCAGGTGCCGTTCGTGCCGGACCGCACGTCGTTGAGGTTGCCCGGGTGCGCATACGGGTAGGCGTTCGGGTAGTCGCTGGAGCCGGGCGCTCCGCCCAGGGCGTAGATGCCGGCGATGATCGGTGCGCCGGCACTGGTGCCGCCGTACACGGCCCAGCCGGAGCCGCCGTACGTCTGGTACACCGCGACACCTGTCGCCGGGTCGGCGACCGCGGAGACGTCGGCCTCGGCCCGCCGGGTGCACCCGGTGCTGATGTTGGTCTGGAACGCCGGCTTGGTGATGTACGCCGAGCAGCCCGACCCGGTGCCCGAGGTGTAGCTGGTGGTGTTCCAGACGCTCTCGCTCCATCCGCGGGCGCTGGAGTCGGCGACCAGGTGGGTGCCCCCGACGGCGGTCACGTACTTCGACGTCGCCGGGTAGGACCCGTGGTCGTAGTCGGAGTCCCCGGCGCTGGCGGTGATCGCCACGCCCGGGTGGTTGAAGTAGGACGAGTCGTAGCTGGTCACGGCGCTGGTCTCGGGGCCGCCGTAGCTGTTGGACACGTACTTCGCGCCCATGGTCACGGCCCGGTTCACCGCGGTGCCGAGGTCGCTCATCGACGAGGTCGAGGCTTCGACCAGCAGGATCTTGCAGTTGGGGCAGACCGCGGAGACCATGTCGAGATCCAGCGAGATCTCACCGGCCCATCCGGTGTCGGGCGCCGGGAGCGGACTGGTGGCGCCGCTCTGGTTGACCTTGGCGAAGCACCCGTTGGCCGTGGTGCAGGGCGGCAGCCCGTACTGCGAGCGGTATGCGGCGAGGTCGGACTCGGCGTTCGGGTCGTCGTAGGCGTCGACGATGGCCACCCGCTGGCCGGTGCCCCCGCCGGTGCCGAGCGCGTAGGCGCTCTGCAGGTTGCTGGGGCCGTAACCGGACGGCGTGGCATACGACGACACGGCCTGGCTGTCCAGCGCCGCCGGCTCGACGACATCGGTCCGCTTGAGGGCGTGGCAGGCCGCGAAGTGGGCCCTCGGCAACGCGCAGACACGCACCGACCTGGCGTGTTCCTTGGCTGCCTGCGCCGCGGACGGCGGGAGGGTCCGGCTTGGGGCCGGCGCCTTGGCCGTGCCGCTGCCGTTGCCGTGCTGACCTGCGCTGCCAGACGCTGGTGCGGTCGCGGTCGCGGGTGCCGCCACATTGACGGCCAGGCCCAGTGTCGCGATGAGGGTGGCGCCGAGCAGAGCGGCCGCCCGGCGGGCAGCAGCGGTCAAGGGGGTGGTCACGGGGTCTCCTGGACGTCGAGGGGAGCAGGACAGCCCGCCCTCACCATCGTGCGGCACCGGTCGGCCGCTCGGACGCCGGTGCGGTCACGAGACAGTATGTACATGGTAAATAAATCGAGTAAACGGATTCAAACGCGCTGAAATGCCGATAGCCGCGCGACCTGCCGTCCGAATTGCGCCGGTAGCTCCAGAGGTCGACAGTGGTGGCCACGTGCTGGCCAAAAGGCGTCGGCACGCTCCAGCAGGAGGTTCGCCATGCGCGTCCGCCCTCTCACCCTCGGCTCGGCCGCGGCCTCTGTCCTGGCCCTCACCGGCGCCCTTCTCGGCTCGGCGCCTGCGCGGGCGGGCTCAGCGCCGGTCGCCGCACAGCAGGCCCTGACCAAGCAGGCCCTGACCAAGCAGGCCCTGACCAAGCAGGCCCTGACCAAGCAGGCCCTGACCAAGCAGGCCCTGACCAAGCAGGCCCTGACCAAGCAGGCGGTGGCCACGGGCACCGGGGGCGCCGTCGCGTCGGCCGACGTCGACGCGAGCAAGGCCGGCATCGCCGTCCTCAAGAACGGCGGCAACGCGATCGACGCTGCGGTCGCCGTCGCCAGCACGCTGGGGGTGACCGAGCCGTTCGTGGCCGGGCCGGGCGGCGGCGGCTTCATGGTCATCTACCTGGCCAAGCAGCACCGCGTCGTCACCATCGACGGACGGGAGACGTGCCCGCGCACGTGCACCCCGTCGTACTTCCTGGACCCCGCGACCGGCAAGCCGCTGGACTTCGAGACCGCTCGTCGCTCGGGGATCTCTGTGGGGGTCCCCGGGATGGTGGCCACCTGGGCCAAGGCCGTCGACGCGTATGGCGCGCGGAGCTTCGGCACCGACCTCCAGCCGGCCATCCGGACCGCTCGCCGCGGGTTCACCGTCGACGCGACGTTCCGCCAGCAGGAGCTCTCCGCGCTGCCCGACCTGCAGAGCTTCAGCAGCAGCCGCTCGCTGTTCCTCACCAAGGGGGGCAACCCGCTGCCGCTCGGGTCGACGCTGCGCAACCCCGACCTCGCCCGCACCTACGAGCTGCTCGCCCAGCACGGTGCCGGCTACCTGTATGGCGGCCCGCTCGGAGCCGAGCTCGCCCACACCGCACAGCACCCGCCGATGGCCAGGGGCGTCGCCCCGGTCAGGGGCGGCACGATGAGCGCCGACGACGTGCGCGACTACGTCGCCAAGACGCGGGAGCCCACCCACGTCACCTACCGCGGTCTCGACGTCTATGGCATGGCGCCGCCCTCCAGCGGCGGGTCGACCGTCGGTGAGGCGCTCAACATCCTGTCCGGCTGGGACCTGTCCCGTGAGAGCCGGGCGCGGGCGCTGTTCCACTACCTCGAGGCATCCCGGCTGGCGTTCGCCGACCGCAACGCCTACGTCGGCGACGCCGACTACGTGCCCGTGCCCCTGTCCGGACTGCTCGACCCCGCCTACGCGGCAACCCGGCGCTGCGTGGTCGACGGCCACGCCCTGAGCTCTCCCGTGGCGCCCGGGTCACCGTTCGCGCCGTACCCGGGTTGCTCGAGCTCGCCGTCGGCCGCGAACCAGGCGCACGAGGGCACCCAGACCAACCACCTGACCACCGCCGACAGGTGGGGCAACGTGGTCAGCTACACCAACACGATCGAGCAGCTCGCGGGCAGCGGGATCACCCTGCCCGGACGGGGGTTCCTGCTCAACAACGAGCTCACGGACTTCGACTTCGCCCCGGCGACGCCGGCCACCTACGACCCCAACCTGGCGGCGCCCGGCAAGCGGCCGCGGTCCAGCATGTCGCCGACGATCGTGCTCAAGGACGGCGCGCCGTACTTCGCCGTCGGCTCGCCCGGCGGCTCGACGATCATCACGACCGTGCTCCAGATCCTGCTCAACCGGATCGACTTCGGTATGACGCTGCCCCAGGCCATCGCCGCACCGCGGGTGAGCCAGCGAAACACCCCGGCCTCGGTGGCGGAGCCGGCGTTCTACGACAGCGCGCTGCGCCGGACGCTGGAGACCCGGTACGGCGAGAGCTTCACCGAGCAGACCGGCGCGGTGCTTCCGCTGGGCAGCTACATCGGCAACGCGACCGGCATCAGCTTCCTGTCCGGCCACGGGTTCACGGCCGCGGCCGAGCCGGTCCGGCTCGGTGGCGGGAGCGCGCTCGTGGTCGACCCGCGGTAGCGGGTCGTCAGCTCCGGGTCACCAGCCCGCGGACGTATGCCGCCTGGCCGACGTGCTGCAGGTCGTCCGACAGGACGCTGACCAGGCGGACGCCCAGGGTCACCGGCGGGTCCCAGGCCCGGTCGACCACGCGGTCCAGGTCCGCGTCCCCGAGGCCCGCGACGTAGCGGCGGGTCTGCTCCTGCACGGCGTCGTGGTAGTCCGCGAGCAGCTCGCCGGAGGGGACCCGCACTGCGCCGACCTGCTCGGAGCCGTGCCCGTAGCCGGTGTCCGAGACCTCGAACGGCAGTGCCATGCGCTCGGCCCACTCCCGGTCCCACACCTGCGCGCATCCCGCAGCGTCGGCCACGTGGTCGTCCTGGATACGGGTGAGGTGCCAGACCAGCCACCCGATCGAGTTCGCTCCGTCTGCGGGCCGGCTGGCCAGCTCCTCCGGCGACAGCCCCTCGAGGACGCCCCGGACCACGCCGTGGATACGGCCGAAGGCCTCGAGCAGCAGCTCAGCCAGCGTCATCGCGGTCCTCTTCTGTTGCTGTGCCCGAACACTGAACCGGACCCGGGCCATGGCGTCCGTGGCCCTGGGACTTCCTGCCGTCCTTCGCCGACCCCTTCTTCGCCTTGCCGGTCCGTTCTAGGGACGCGGCGTGGTCGGGGACGAAGGAGAAGCTCTCCCGGGCCGGGCGCTGGTAGCCCTCCGCCGGTGGTCGGGCGGGCAGCGTCAGCGCCGGACGCGACACCGGCTGGTAGGGGATGGTCGAGAGCAGGTGCGCCAGCATGTTGATGCGGGCGCGCTTCTTGTCCTCGGCCTCGACGTCGAACCACGGCGACTCGGCGATGTCAGTGTGGGCGAACATCTCGTCCTTCGCCCGCGAGTACTGCTCCCACCGGGTGAGCGACTCCAGGTCCATCGGGGAGAGCTTCCACTGCACCAGCGGGTCGGTCATCCGGCCCTTGAAGCGCTTCAGCTGCTCGGCGTCGCTCACCGAGAACCAGTACTTGCGCAGCAGGATCCCGTCCTCGACCAGCAGCCGCTCAAAGACCGGGCACTGGCGCAGGAACCGCTCATACTCCGAGTCCGTGCAGAAGCCCATCACCCGCTCGACGCCTGCGCGGTTGTACCAGCTTCGGTCCAGCAGCACGATCTCCCCGGCGGCGGGCAGGTGCGGGACGTAGCGCTGGAAGTACCACTGGCTGCGCTCCCGCTCGGTCGGCGCAGGGAGGGCGACGATCCGCGCGATGCGGGGGTTGAGGTACTCGGTGACCCGCTTGATCGCACCGCCCTTGCCGGCAGCGTCGCGCCCCTCGAAGACCACGACCAGCCGGGTGCCGCTCTCGCGCACCCACTCCTGCATCGTGACCAGCTCGGTCTGCAGCCGCAAGAGCTCGGCCTCGTAGGCGGCGGTGTCCAGCTTGCGCATCGTGGCGGCCATTCCGGCAGGATAGGTGCACCCCGGCCGGGAGGTACCGCGGCCGTGGTCACTGTTCGGTCGGCGACCCGGTCGACCACACCAACCGCGACGAGGCGAGGACACACCATGGAGTACCGCACGCTGGGACGGAGCGGCTGCGCCGCGTCGACCCTGACACTCGGGACGATGACGTTCGGCAACGAGACCGACGAGGCCGGCGCGCACGAGCAGCTGGACACGTTCCTCGCGGCGGGCGGCACGCTGATCGACACGGCCGACGTCTACACCAGCGGCACCTCGGAGGAGATCATCGGCCGATGGCTCGGCAAGCAGCCGGCCGACATCCGCAGCCAGGTGGTCCTCGCCACCAAGGGCCGCTTCCCGATGGGACCTGGACCCAACGACGCGGGGCTGTCCCGACGCCACCTGCGCGACGCGCTCGACGCGTCGCTGAGCCGGCTCGGGGTGGACACCGTCGACCTCTACCAGGTGCACGCCTTCGACCCGCACACCCCGCTGGAGGAGACCCTGGGCTTCCTCGACGACGCGGTGCACGCCGGCAAGATCTCCTACGTCGGGCTGTCCAACTACACCGGCTGGCAGGTGCAGAAGGTCGTCGACCTGGCCGAGTTCCGCGGTCTGGCGCGGCCGGTGACCCTGCAGCCGCAGTACAACCTGCTGGTCCGCGAGATCGAGTGGGAGATCGTGCCGGCCTGCCAGTCGACCGGGCTCGGCCTGCTCCCGTGGTCCCCGCTCGGCGGCGGATGGCTGACCGGCAAGTACACCAAGTCGGAGCGGCCGACCGGCGCCACCCGGCTCGGCGAGAACCCGGAGCGGGGCGTCGAGGCCTACGACCGCCGTAGCGCGGTCCAGCGCACCTGGGACGTCGTCGACGCGGTCCAGGGCGTGGCCTCCGCTCGCGGCGTCACCATGGCCCAGGTGGCACTGGCCTGGCTGGTCGACCGGCCGATGGTGACCTCGGTCATCCTGGGCGCGCGGACGACCGAGCAGCTCAAGGACAACCTGGGCGCGGCGGAGCTGCACCTGAGCCAGGAGGAGACCGCGACCCTGGACGCTGCCAGCGACCCGAGCCCGGCCGACTACCCGTACGGCGGGCCGGGGACCGAGCAGCGCAGCCGGGTCCTGGAGGGCATCGGCGCCGGCTGAGGCGGCACGGCCGGGCGCGGGAACACCCGCTCCCGGCACGCGGTTGACCCGGCCATGCCCCAGCTGTTCGAGCCGCTGACCCTGCGTGCCCTCACCGTGAAGAACCGGATCTGGCTGTCCCCGATGTGCCAGTACTCGGTGCAAGCGCGCGACGGCGTGCCGACCGACTGGCACCTGGTCCACCTCGGCGCGCGGGCACAGGGAGGTTTCGGCCTGCTCCTGGCCGAGTCCACCGCAGTGTCCCCGCGGGGCCGGATCAGCCCGCAGGACACAGGGATGTGGGACGACGCGCAGGCCGCTGCCTGGACGCGCATCGTGGACTTCGTCCACGCCCAGGACGCGGCGGTGGGGGTGCAGCTCTCGCACGCGGGCCGCAAGGGCTCGACCTACCGGGCCTTTCCCGACGAGCCCCACGGCACCATCCCCGCCTCGGGCGGCGGCTGGCAGACCATCGCGCCCGCGGCCGTGGCCTTCGACGGCTACGACACACCCGCCGAGATGACGCATGCGCAGATCGCAGAGACGGTCCAGGCCTTTGCCGACGCCGCGCGGCGAGCGGACCGGGCGGGCTTCGACGTGGTCGAGCTGCACGGCGCTCACGGCTACCTGATCCACCAGTTCCTCTCGCCCCTGTCGAACCGGCGCACCGACGAGTACGGCGGGGACTTCGCCGGCCGTACCCGGTTCCTGCACGAGGTCGTGGACGCGGTTCGCTCTGTGTGGCCGTCGGGCAAGCCGCTGTTCGTCCGGCTCTCCGGGACCGAAGGAGCCTGGGACCTCGATCAGTCGGGACGCCTCGCGGTGGAGCTCAAGGGTCGCGGCGTGGACCTGATCGACGTCTCCAGCGGCGGCAACGCCGTCGCGGACATCCCTGTCGGCCCGGGCTACCAGGTGCCGCTGGCGCAGCACGTCCGCGCGGTGGCCGGCCTGCCCACCGGCGCGGTCGGGTTGGTGCTCGAGCCGCTGCAGGCAGAGCAGATCCTGGAGCGGGGTGAGGCCGACGCGGTGTTCCTCGCCCGCGCGGCGCTGCGCGAGCCGGCGTGGCCGCTGCGCGCCGCAGCGGAGCTCGGCCTGCCCTGGCGGCAGGCGCCGTACCCCCCGCAGTACGCCCGTGGGAAGTGGGACGACGTGCCGGGCGCGCTGCCGTCGCGGCAGCCGTCCCACGCAGCCTGACTGTGTGCACCGGCCGCCTTGGTTGCGTGAACCGGCGAGGACACGTCTGGGCTTACACTGTAAGGACAGAAGTGGACAAGCGGCTGGTGCGTGGCAGGCTGAGGCCGGCCGAGCACGACCACTGAGCTGGTTCCGCACCGATCACGTCCACGCACCGGAGGCACGCCGATGAGCATCAGCAGCACCAGGACCGCCACGCCGTCGGCGCGCACGGACGGCGGGGTGCCGCCGGGTACCGGAGCCGGCGAGGACGGCACCGCCGCAGCGCCGTCGGCCGGCCCCCCCGCCGGCACGTCGGACGCGGCGACGGGTCCCGCGTCGTACGCGGCCGTGTCGTCGACGGGCCGGTCGGGTGTCACCTCCGGTGTGCGGACAGCCTCCGACTGGACGTGGCGGCTGGGGGTCATCGCGCTGGGCCTCTACGGGTTCACCCGGGTCTTCGGCAGGTTCTCCGAGATCCTCATCCCCGTCATGGTGGCGCTGCTGCTGTCGGCGCTGCTGCATCCCGTCTCCGACCGGATGCGGGCCCTCCCGCGGCCCCTCGCCGCCATCCTGACCCTGCTTTGCGCCGTGCTGCTCGTCGTCGCCCTGTTCGCCCTGGTCGGGCAGCAGACCGCCAGCGGGTTCCCGGCGCTGCGGACCCAGGCCGTGGGGGGACTTGCCAAGGTCCAGGACTGGCTGTCGGGGAGCCCGCTGCACCTGTCGACGAACGTCCTCTCGGGCTACACCACCAAGGCGAAGAACGCGGTCGCGGCCAACCAGTCCTCGATCGCCACCGGGGCGCTCGACGTGGCCACCTCCCTCACCCACCTCGCCGCGGGCTTCGCCATCACGATGTTCTCGACTTTCTTCTTCCTCTCCTCCGGGCACCGGATCTGGGCGTGGCTGCTGCGGATGCTGCCGGCCAGGGCCCAGCAGCCGCTGGACGGCGCCGCTCGCTCCGGGTGGGTGACCCTGAGCCACTACGTTCGGGCAACCCTGATCGTCGCCTTCGTGGACGGGCTCGGCGTGGGGATCGGCACCGCGGTCCTCGGCGTGCCGCTGGCGCTCCCGCTCGGCGTCGTGGTGTTCCTCGGCGCCTTCATCCCGGTGGTCGGCGCCCTGCTGACCGGTGTCCTCGCCGTCCTGGTCGCCCTGGTCGCCAAGGGCCCCGTCGTCGCCCTGATCGTCGTGGGCATCGTCATCGCGGTCAACCAGCTCGAGGCGCACGTGCTGCAGCCGTTCCTGCTCGGGCGCGCCGTGGAGGTCCACCCGCTCGCCGTCATCCTGTCCCTGGCCGCGGGAGCGACGCTGGCGGGCATCGTGGGCGCCCTGTTCGCGGTCCCGATCGCCGCGGTGGCCAACACCATGATCACCTCGCTGGCCGGTCGCCGCACCGACGATCCGGGGGACCGAGAGGCGCGCGACGCAGCGCCCCTGGCTCCGCGCAAGCCCAGCTCCACCGACGTCGACGAGACCGTCGACACCCAGCGAGGCGCCGTCACCGGCGCCCCCACGGGCCGGTAGGCGGGCGCCGGCGGTGGCCCCCACGCCGATGTCACGCCAATTTCAGCCGGTTGCCGCGACCGTGTAGCGTCGGCGCTGCACTGCCGGGCGACCACCACCGAGGCCGGCCGCCCGTCCGCCCCAATAGCTCAGTCGGTAGAGCGTCTCCATGGTAAGGAGAAGGTCTACGGTTCGATTCCGTATTGGGGCTCCCATCGTCGTGCTGGGCCGAGACGCAGGTGCGGTCGGCCCAGCATCACGGTCCCGGGGCCGCTGCCGTCGCGGCGGCCGGGGCACCCTTGGCGGGGTAGCTCAGGTGGTTAGAGCACACGGCTCATAATCGTGGTGTCGCGGGTTCAAGTCCCGCCCCCGCTACCGGCGTGATTTCGGGATGCCACCCGACCTCGCGTAGCCTGGTGCGTCGCCCGCCCGGCACCGGCGGGAAGGTTTCCCCGGCCACCGGCGTTCTGCCCGGGTAGCCTCTACAGCCCCACCGTTCGAGAGCAGGTTTGCCGTGGCCAGCAAGACGACCGACGTCCGCCCGAAGATCACCCTGGCGTGCGTCGACTGCAAGGAGCGCAACTACATCACCAAGAAGAACCGGCGCAACAACCCCGACCGGCTCGACCTGGCCAAGTTCTGCCCGCGGTGCGGCAAGCACACCACCCACCGCGAGACCCGCTGAGCGGCGGCACCTGCCGAGCCTGCGTCATACCTGTCCGTCACCGCTCGCATCCCTCCGGGGACGCGGCCGGTCGGGCTTCCCGGACCCGGTGCGTGGCGGACCCTGCGGCTAGGCTCACGCCATGTCGAGCACCCCGGGCTCGGGCACCCAGGGCACCTCGGGCGCGCTGGCCGCTGGTCTCAACGCCGGCTTCGCCGGCCGCACCTATCCCCGCACCACCCCGTATGCCGTCGGCCGGGCCAAGATCCGAGAGTTCGCCGAGGCCGTCGGGGCCCGTGACGCCGTGCACGTCGATCCCGAGCTGGCCCGGGCCCGCGGCTACGCCGATGTCGTGGCGCCGCCGACGTTCGCCGTGCTCATCGCCCAGCAGTGCGACCGGCAGCTCGTCCTCGACCCGGAGGCGGGCATCGACTACACCCGGGTGGTCCACGGCGAGCAGCGCTTCATGCATCACCGGCCGATCACCGCTGGCGACGAGATTGTCGCCGTGCTGACGGTCGACTCGGTGCGCCAGGCTGGTGGCCACGCGATGGTGACGACCCGCAGCGAGCTGGCGACGGTCGACGGCCAGGCGGTGTGCACGGCCATCTCGACGCTGGTCATCCGGGGAGCGCAGGCGTGAGCGACGGCATCCGCAGAGCCGCCGACGTGACGGTGGGGGAGCAGCTGCCGCCGCGCACCATCCACCTGGACCGCGCCCGGCTGGTGCAGTACGCCGGGGCCAGCCTCGACCGCAACCCGATCCACTGGGACGAGCGCTTCGCCCGGTCGGTGGGGCTGCCCGACGTCGTCGCGCACGGCATGCTGACCATGGGCTCGACCGTCAACGTGGTGGTCGACTGGGTCGGTGACGCCGGCCGGGTGCTCGAGTACGGCACCCGCTTCACCCGTCCCGTCGTCGTGGCGTACGACACCGGCGCCGACATCGACGTCGCCGCGGTGGTCAGGTCCGTGGACCCCGTCACCAGGCGGGTGAGCGTCGAGATGACCGCCTCCTGCGACGGCGCCAAGGTCCTCGGCCGCGCCGTCGTCGTCGTGCTGCTGGACTGACCGAGGAGCCGTCGTCCGTTGACCCATCAGCCACCAGCCGTCAGCGGACGGACCGGCAGCGCCGAGGCAGTGCCACCGATGCGCCGAGGCAGTGCCAGCGATGCGTGAGGAGGCCGATGCGCCGCTGTCCGCGCTCACCACCATGCGGGTCGGCGGGCCGGCCCGGCGGCTGGTCACCGTGGCGACGACGGACGACCTGGTCGACGCGGTGCGCGAGGTTGACGACGCCGGCGAGCCGCTGCTCGTGCTCGGCGGCGGCTCCAACGTCGTGGTGGCGGACGAGGGCTTTGCCGGCACCGTGGTCCATGTCGCGACGCGCGGGGTGCGGCAGGAGTCGGCCGACTTCTGCGGCGGCGCCATGGTCCGGGTCGCCGCGGGAGAGCCGTGGGAGGACCTGGTGGCCCTCGCGGTGCAGAACCGCTGGGCCGGCATCGAAGCGCTGGCGGGCATACCCGGCAGCACCGGGGCAACCCCGATCCAGAACGTCGGCGCCTACGGCCAGGAGGTCGCCCAGACGATCGCGACGGTCCGCACCTGGGACCGCCAGCAGCAGCGGGTCCGCACGTTCGCCAACAGCGACTGCCGCTTCACCTACCGGCACTCGCTGTTCAAGGACGAGCCGCGGTACGTCGTGCTCGAAGTCCTCTTCCAGCTCCGCCTCGCCACCCAAGGGGGCCCCGTCGCCTATCCCGCCCTCGCCGCCGCGCTGGGCGTCCACGTGGGCACGAGGGTGCCCGCGGCCGAGGTCCGCGACGCGGTGCTCGGGCTGCGCCGCGCCAGAGGGATGGTGCTGGACGCGCAGGACCCCGACACGTGGGGCTGCGGGTCCTTCTTCACCAACCCCGTCCTGACCAGCGATGCGTATGCCGAGCTGGCCGCCCGGGTCGCCGCCCGGCTGGGCGCCGAGTCGCCGCCGCCCCCTCGCTTCGACGCGCCGGGCGGATCGGTCAAGACCAGCGCCGCCTGGCTGATCGAGCGCGCCGGGTTCGGCCGCGGCTACGGGCTGCCCGGACCGGCCGCCCTGTCCACCAAGCACCCTTTGGCGCTCACCAACCGTGGGTCGGCTACCGCGGCGGACGTCATGGCGCGGGCGCGCGAGGTGCGGGACGGGGTCGAGGCGAGCTTCGGCATCCGCCTGGTCAACGAGCCCGTACTGGTCCACGTCGCGTTCTGACCGCCTCGTCCGGGCTACGTCACCCGTGCCGCGGTCCAACCTCAGCAGGTGGCCGGATCCGTCGAGAGCCAGGTCTGTATGCCGCTCAGCAGCCGCCGTTTCACCTCCCCCGGGGCCAGCGAGCCGGCCACCGATCCCGTGGCGAGGGCCGCCAGGGCACGGTCGGACAGGGCGAGCTCCGACCGGGCGAGCTGGTACTGGTCGGCCAGCCTCGTGCCGAACAGCAGCGGGTCGTCCGCGCCCAGGGCGACGGTGGCCCCGGCGTCGAGCAGCCGATGCAGGGGCACCTGGGCGGCCGTGCGGTAGACACCGAGCGAGACATTGCTGCCCGGGCACACCTCCAGGACGGTGCCGGAGGCGACCACGCGGTCGAGCACGGCCGGGTCCTCCGCGCTGCGCACGCCGTGGCCGAGCCGGTCCGGGCGCAGCACGCTCAGTGTCCGGTCGACGGCGGCCGCGCCCAGCAGCTCGCCGCTGTGTGGTACCAGGGCCAGCCCGGCACGCCGGGCGATCTCGAACGCGGGAGCGAAGTCGGCGAGGTCTCCGCGCCGCTCGTCGTTGCTGAGCCCGAAGCCCACCACCGCGCCGACGCCCTCGCCGGCGTGGCGGGCGGCCAGCCGGGCCAGCGTCCGGGCGTCCAGCGGGTGCCTGATGCGGCTCGCGGCCACGATCACCGCGACACCGGTGCCCGTGGCACCCGAGGCCGCCTTGGCCTCGTCGACCACGATCTCCAGCGCTGGGGTGATCCCGCCGACGAACGGCGCGTAGGACGTCGGGTCCACCTGGATCTCCAGCCAGCCGGAGCCCTCAGCGGCGTCGTCCTCGGCGGCCTCGCGCACGATCCGCCGCATGTCCGCCTCGCCGCGGACGCACGCTCTGGCGATGTCGTAGAGCCGCTGGAAGCGGAACCACCCACGGGCGTCGGTCCCCGTCAGCTGCGGCGGCCACGAGGAGGTCAGCGACTCCGGCATCGAGAGGCCGTGGCGGGCGGCCAGGTCCAGCAGGGTCGCGTGCCGCATCGAGCCGGTGAAGTGCAGGTGCAGGTGCGCCTTGGGCAGGTTCTGCACCGGCCGCGGCATGGCGGTCAGTCTCTCATCTGGCTCGGGCCGGTAGCGTGCGCCTGTCGGCGTCTTGACCGCCCGCCAGCGGCCGGTGCCGCTGCCGGTCCAGCCGGCAGGCACCTGCAGAGCCACTGCCGACAGCCTTCGTGGAGCCGCCGTGAACCGGACACCCGCCCGCCGTCATCCCCGCCTGGCTGCGGCAGCGGCCGCTGCCTCGGGAGCGATTGCCGCCGCCGCCCTGGTCGCCTGCTCGGGGGAGACCACGGTCTCCCAGCCCACCACCTCCTCCGGCGCCACCTCCTCCGGCGCGAGCTCCACCAGCGCCAGCTCCACCGGCGCCAGCTCCACCAGCGCCAGCTCCACCGGCGCCAGCTCCACCAGCGCCAGCTCCACCAGCGGCACCGGCGCCAGCAGCACCAGCCCGTCCACTGCGTCCACCTCGCCGAGTGGCACCACCAGTGCCGGTTCTTCGACCGCGGCGGCCCAACGCTCCGGCACGACGGTCCGGCTCGCCTTCGGCGGCGACACCAACACCGCCAACTCGGCCGCCCGGGTGCTCAGCGACGGCATGGGTTCCGCCGCGCGGGTGCTGGCCGCGGCTGACCTGTCCATGGTCAACATCGAGACCGTCCTGGCCGACGACCGCTCGGGCCTGACCAGGGAGCCCAAGGCGTTCAACTTCGTCGCGCCCACCAGGCTGCTCGACGTCGTCGGCAAGGCCGGTGTCGACGTGGTGACCGTCGCCAACAACCACGGCCTCGACTACGGCCCGCTAGGCCTGAAGCGCACCCTGGCCGCCCGCTCGTCCACGCGGCCGCACCTGATCGGTGCTGGCAATGACCTCCGCGAGGCGTTCGCGCCCTACCGCACCACCGTCCGCGGCCGAGGAGTTCTGTTCCTCGCCGCCACCGACGTGCTCGACGCCGGCCTGCAGTGGGCGGCTACCGCCACCCGAGCGGGGCTCGCGTCGATCAAGACCGCTGCCGGCTACGCCGCGATGCGCAGCGCGGTCCGCGCCGACCGCGTCGTGCATCCGGGTGACGTCATCGTGGTCTACCTGCACGCCGGGGTGGAGCTCAACGTGTGCCCGACGTCGCGGCAGAAGCAGGTGGCGAGCGACCTCGCCTCCGACGGTGCCAGCGCGGTCCTGATGAGCCACGCGCACGTCGTCCAGCCGGGGGCTGTCCTGAACGAGACCGCCGTCGCCTACGGGCTCGGCAACTTCGTGTTCGCCGCCCAGTCCGGTGCCACGGCGTCGACGGGCGTGATGGAGATCGACGTGCCCCCGACCGGGGCGCCGACCGAGGTGTGGCACCCGGGCCGCATCTCAGGCGGCATACCGACGATCTTCACCGGGTCCGAAGCTGCCCGGGCCACAGCACGCTGGAAGGCGCTCGGCTCACACTGCTGACCGCGGGCGTCGCCAGGGACGTCCCGCTCATGCCAGCGGGACGACGTCCACCGTCGCTGCGTGGAAGCGTCCTCGGTGGCTGCGACGGCTCATGGTCTCCGAAAGGCTCTGAGGTCGCCTGCCGACGACAGCTCGAGCGGGCGCGCTCAGCGAGCCTCGGCGAGCAGCTCCTGGATCCGGCCGACACCTTCGGCGAGGTCCGCGTCGCCGAGGGCGTAGGAGAGCCGCAGGTAGCCGCTCGGCCCGAACGCCTCGCCCGGGACGACCGCCACCTCGACCTCGTCCAGGATCAGCGTGGCCAGCTCGGCCGACGTGGTCGGAACCTGGCCGCGGATGGTGCGCCCGAGAATGGCCTTGACCGAGGGGTAGACGTAGAACGCGCCCTTGGGGGTGGGGCAGTCCACCCCGTCGATCTCGTTGAGCATGCCGACCATCGTCCGGCGACGGCGGTCGAACGCCGCCCGCATCTGCTCGACGGCGTCCAGGGACCCGTTCAGCGCAGCGATGGCGGCTCGCTGCGAGACGTTCGCGACGTTGGAGGTCGCGTGCGACTGCAGGTTGGTGGCCGCCTTGACGATGTCGCGGGGACCGATCAGCCACCCGACGCGCCAGCCGGTCATGGCGTAGGTCTTGGCGACCCCGTTGACGACGACGCAGGTGTCCGCCAGCTCCGGCACCTCGACCGGCATCGAGGCGAACTGAGCGCCGTCGTAGGTCAGGTGCTCGTAGATCTCGTCGGCCACCACCCAGATCCCGTGCTCAACACACCACTGGCCGATCGCCCGAACCTGCTCGGGGGGATACACGGCACCGGTCGGGTTGGACGGCGAGCAGAACAGCAGCGCCTTGGTCTGCGCGGTGCGCGCAGCCTCCAGCTGCTGCACCGTGACCAGGTAGTCCTGGCCCTCACCGGCGAACACCTCGACCGGGATGCCGCCGGCCAGCTTGATCGCCTCGGGGTAGGTGGTCCAGAAGGGAGCCGGCAGCAGCACCTCGTCGCCGGGGTCGAGCAGCGCAGCGAAGGCGTTGTACACCGCCTGCTTCCCGCCGTTGGTCACCAGCACCTGCTCCGGGGCCACGGCATACCCGCTGTCCCGCTCGGTCTTCGCGGCGATCGCCGCCTTCAGCTCCGGCAGGCCTCCAGCGGGGGTGTACCGGTGGTTGGCCGGGTCGTGCGCAGCAGCGGCGGCTGCCGCCACGATGTAGTCCGGGGTCGCGAAGTCGGGCTCACCGGCACCGAACCCGATCACCGGGTGTCCCTGCGCCTTGAGTGCCTTGGCCTTGGCATCGACGGCCAGCGTGGCGGACTCGGCGATCGCGCCGACCCGCCGCGACACGCGCCGGGCGGAGGCCGAGAGGGTGGCAGGGGCAGCGGCAGAGGTCGTCGTCACGCCGTCCATGGTCGCAGAACCGTGCGCCTCCGGCGGCCCCTGCTGCCCCAGACGGCGGTTGGCTTCGGGAGGCTGGACTCGCGTACAGTGGACAGCCGGGTGGTTACCACAACCACGCTTGCGCATGCCCGGGCTGCCCGCGGCGTCCTCCAGCCTGGAGATCCGAGCCACCCGTAGGGCAGTGGCTCAATTGGTAGAGCACCGGTCTCCAAAACCGGCGGTTGGGGGTTCGAGTCCCTCCTGCCCTGCGACGCAGCAGCGCACGACACGCGACAGAGCAAGCAGGCAGAGCAGACCGACCAGCGATCCTGAGCGGACCCGAGAGGACGGACCATGGCGACCGACACCAGCACGGCAGATGCCCGTGGCGCGGGCCGCTCGCCGCGTCGCCCGCCACAGCGCGGCAACGCGGTCGGTCGGCTGCTCTCCTCGATCGGGCTGTTCGCCGCCCAGATCCTCGACGAGCTGCGCAAGGTCGTCCGCCCGACCAGGCACGAGCTGACCACGTACACCAGCGTCGTGATCGTCTTCGTGGTGCTGGTCATGGCGTTCGTCTTCGGGCTCGACTTCGGGTTCGGCAAGCTCGTCCTGTTCGTCTTTGGAGGCGGCTGAGCACCTCGGCTGCACGGTGCCGCCAGTCCGGCCGGCTCGCCGAGATCCCGACAGGGCGTGCTGCGCACGCCACACCAGCAAGCAACGAGGCAAGGAAGCAGGTCACCAGCGTGTCCGAGCTCTACCCGGTGAGAACCGCCAGCGACTCCGACAGCGACGACGTCTTCGAGCGCGCCGACGAGCAGACCGCGGCGGCCGCCGAGGCGTTCCACCTGGCCGGCGGCGAGGTCGATGGGGACACTGCCGCGGACCACGCCGCTGGTGACGAGGCCGCTGCTGAGGGGGCCGCTGCTGACGACGCGGACGCCGTCGAGGAGCAGCCCGACCCGGTGGAGGAGTTCAAGGCCCAGCTGCGCCGCCAGGAGGGCGACTGGTTCGTCGTGCACTCTTACGCGGGATACGAGAACCGGGTCAAGAGCAACCTGGAGACGCGCGTGCAGAGCCTCAACATGGAGCCCTACATCTTCCAGGTGGAGGTCCCCATGGAGGAGGTCCAGGAGATCAAGAACGGCCAGCGCAAGATGGTCCGCCGCGTCCGGATGCCGGGCTATGTCCTGGTGCGGATGGACCTGACCGACGAGAGCTGGGGTGCGGTCCGGCACACACCCGGCGTCACCGGGTTCGTCGGCCACACCCACCAGCCCGTCCCGCTGTCCCACGGCGAGGTCTTCAGCATGCTCGCGCCCGACCTGGGCACCAAGGACGGCGGCGCCAAGGCAGCCAAGGCCACCGAGATCCGGGTGGTCGACTTCGAGGTGGGCGAGTCGGTCACCGTGATGGAGGGCCCGTTCGAGACGCTCCCGGCGACCATCTCCGAGATCCAGCCCGAGAGCCAGAAGCTCAAGGTCCTGGTCTCCATCTTCGGCCGCGAGACCCCGGTCGAGCTCTCGTTCAGCCAGGTCGCCAAGATCTGAGCTTGCTCCACGCAAGCGCACCCACCCACCCGCCCGCACGACAGCGACTCCGACAACCTGAGAAGGACCCAGCAGATGCCCCCCAAGAAGAAGCGGATCTCCGGCTTCGTCAAGCTGCAGATCCAGGCCGGCGCGGCGACGCCGGCACCCCCCGTCGGCCCGGCGCTCGGCCAGCACGGCGTGAACATCATGGAGTTCGTCAAGGCGTACAACGCCGCGACGGAGTCCCAGCGCGGCAACGTCATCCCGGTCGAGATCACGGTCTACGAGGACCGCTCGTTCACCTTCATCACCAAGACCCCTCCGGCCGCCGAGCTGATCAAGAAGGCCGCCGGAGTCCCCAAGGGCTCCGGCGAGCCGCACAAGACCAAGGTCGCCAAGCTCAGCTCAGCGCAGGTCCGCGAGATCGCCCAGCAGAAGATGGAGGACCTCAACGCCAGGGACCTCGACGCCGCAGCCAAGATCATCGCCGGCACCGCCCGCTCGATGGGCATCACCACCGAGGCCTGACCCGCCTCCAGACCATCCTCGCCGGCACCGCCCGTCAGCACGAGGGGCGGTCAGCAGGACGGCATGCCGCAGCGGTATGCCGTGTGGCAGGGCCCGCGCGGCCCGTTTCCCACAACTCCGCACGTCACGCACCAAGGAGCAGAGATGAAGCGCAGCAAGGCATACCGGGCAGCCGCCGAGAAGATCGAGCAGGGTCGGCTGTACCCGCCGCTGGAGGCCGTGCGGCTGGCCAAGGGCACCAGCACCACGAAGTACGACGCCACCGTCGAGGTCGCCATGCGCCTGGGCGTCGACCCGCGCAAGGCCGACCAGATGGTCCGGGGGACCGTCAACCTGCCGCACGGCACGGGCAAGACCGCCAAGGTCCTGGTATTCGCCTCCGGTGACCGGGCTGCTGCGGCGGAGGCCGCCGGCGCCGACTACGTCGGGTCGGACGACCTGCTGGCCAAGGTGGCGGGCGGCTGGCTGGACTTCGACGCCGTCGTGGCCACGCCGGACCTGATGGGCAAGGTCGGACGGCTGGGCAAGGTGCTGGGCCCGCGCGGGCTGATGCCCAACCCCAAGACCGGCACCGTCACCATGGACGTGGCCAAGGCGGTCACAGACATCAAGGGCGGCAAGATCGAGTTCCGCGTCGACAAGCACGCCAACCTGCACTTCATCATCGGCAAGGTCTCGTTCGACGACGCCAGCCTCGTGGAGAACTACAGCGCGGCGCTCGATGAGGTGCTGCGGCTCAAGCCGTCGGCGTCCAAGGGCCGCTACATCGACCGGACGACCGTCGCCACCACCATGGGCCCAGGCATCCCCGTGGACCCCTCTCGCACGCGCAACCTCCTGGTCGAGGAGGACGCCACCGCCTGACGGCGCGCGCTGGGCAGCACCACATCGAGGTTGGCCTCCCGAGGGACCGCCGGCGCGTGCGTCCACGGGCCGGCTCTGGCTCTGCACGCACGGGCCCTGGCATTCCCCCTTAGCGGCGAGGTCGCCGCCCCTACCATCGAGGGACGGCGCACATCGCCGCCGCCGGGTGGCCCACCTCGCCGGCCGGCCGTCCTCCAGGGGGTACACCACAATGATCTCGTCCTCGCTCTCGCCGGTGTTCGGATCTCTCGCCGTCGCCGGCATCCTGGCGGTCGCCGGCTGTGGTGGCTCCTCCGGCCCGAGCGCATCGGGCGGCGCTTCTCGCACGGCTACGTCGAGCGCCGCGGCGTCGACCGCTGCCCCACCCGCCAGGGTCACTGACGGGGGCAGCGTCGACGCCGCCGCGGTCATCGCGCCCGTCGTGGCGGCCATCAAGGCGGCCCGGAGCGGCCACGCCACGCTGGGTGGTGCCATGACCGGCACCGAGGACTTCGAGCTGTCCAAGGGGATCCGAGCGCAGTTCACGGTGCGCGGGGCCGAGTTGCAGGTGATCTCGACCGGCTCGGTGCTGTACCTGAAGGGGCTTCCAGGCATCACCAAGTGGCTCAAGATCGACCCCCACGGCAGTAGCGCGATGGACCGGGCCATGTCCTCGGTGGGTGACCTGACCAAGAGCAGCGACCCCAGCACCATGCTGCGAATGTTCGGCGCCGGCAAGGCCACCAAGGTCGCTGCGGAGAGCGTGGCGGGCAAGCCCACGACCCGGTACCGGTTCGTCGTGTCACCGGCCGCGTACGCCAAGGCGATGGGCAAGGGGCTGCTGGCCAACGCCGTCAAGCATCCGATCACGACCGAGGTGTGGGTCGGGTCGGACAACCTGCCGGTCAAGGCGACCAGCACGGTCACCGTAGGCGCCAAGAGCTCGACCTCGACGGTGCTGTACTCCGACTGGGGCAAGCCGGTGAGCATCACCGCCCCACCGGCGTCCGAGGTCACCAAGACGCCCTTCTAAACGCGGCGGCCAGGAACCAGATTTGGGCAGACGCCCCCCGCGCCCTAGACTCGGTGCCAACCACAGACCGCCGGTTTGTCCTCGTGCGCCCTGCACCTGGACCTAAGGTCCCGTTCGCGAGACGGGCAGCCTGCGTAGGCCCGTACGTGATCGTCGCCGAAGAGCACCGCCTTCGGCGCTCGTGAGCCCCGGCCCTGCGCCGGGGCTCTTCGCGTGCCGGGCTCCTTGAACCGGCGGCCCCCAGTGAAGGAGGCCCATGGCCCAGCCCGCAAAGCAGGCAGCCATCGCCGAGCTGGCAGAGCAGTTCCGCAGCTCGGGTGCGGCCGTGCTCACCGAGTACCGCGGCCTGACCGTGAAGCAGCTCACCGAGCTGCGCCGCTCGCTCAGCGAGCACGCAACGTACGCTGTGGTGAAGAACACCCTCACCGAGATCGCCGCCAAGGACGCCGGCGTCACGGCGTTCGACGGGCACCTCTCGGGGCCCTCGGCCATCGCCTTCGTGACCGGTGACCCGGTGGAGGCGGCCAAGGGGCTGCGCGACTTCGCCCGGAGCAACCCGCTCCTGGTCATCAAGGCCGGAGTGCTCGACGGCAAGGCCCTGACGCCGGCCGAGATCTCCCGGATCGCCGACCTCGAGTCCCGCGAGGTGCTGCTGGCCAAGCTGGCCGGCGCGATGAGCGCCTCGCTGACCAAGGCCGTCTACCTCTTCGCGGCGCCACTGTCCCAGACAGCGCGCCTCGTGGAGGCCCTGCGAGCAAAAATGGAGCGGGCCAGCCCGGCGCCCTCCGAGCCGGCCGAGCAGGCGCAGCCGGCCGAGGCAGCGCAGTCCGCTGAGGCGGTGGAGCCCGTTGGCTCACCGGAACTTGCTGACTCGCCCCCATCGACGCCCTGACCCGCCCGCCCGGCCGATGTGAGCTCATCCCCCGCACCGGCCACTGTGGCACTACACCCACCAGATGAAGACCAGACGAAGGGACGCCACCATGGCCAAGCTCAGCAACGACGACCTGCTCGATGTGTTCAAGGAGATGACGCTGCTCGAGCTCTCCGAGTTCGTGAAGCAGTTTGAGGACGCCTTCGGCGTCACTGCGGCCGCCCCGGTCGCGGTAGCTGCCACCGGCGGCGGGGCTGCAGAGCCTGAGGCCGTCGAGGAGCAGGACGAGTTCGACGTCGTCCTCGAGGCAGCAGGCGAGAAGAAGATCCAGGTCATCAAGGAGGTCCGCACCCTCACCAGCCTGGGCCTGAAGGAGGCCAAGGACCTGGTCGACGGTGCGCCCAAGGCTGTTCTGGAGAAGGTCGCCAAGGACGTCGGCGAGAAGGCCAAGGCTGCCCTCGAAGGGGCGGGAGCCACGGTCACCCTGAAGTGAGCGCAGCGCCGCTCGACCAGAGCGGCGCGACCCGAAGCGGCGGGCCCGGACCTCGGTCCAGGTCCGCCGCCGGCGTCTCCCGTGGCCGCTCTGGCAGCCGCCCGGCCAACCGGCCGCGAGGGGCGGGCCGGCATACCGGTGCGTCGCTGTTTTCGTCGTTGGGGTTGACGGGGGCCGCCCGGGCAGGCATTCTCGGTGGACCACGTGCCGTGGGCCCCTCTGGGACCCTGAGAGGCTATTGGACAGTCGCGCCCTGCGCATGTATATTGTCTCTTTGCGCTGTCTTTCGTTGACACCCCTCCCTCACATGCCAGGTGAGCCGCCGCATGGGCTGCTCCGGGTCTGCCGTGGGACCGGGGTGCCGGCCACGGACTCGCGCCGATGTCAACAACTGAAGGCCCGTGGAAGGACCATCCTTGGCTGCTTCGCGCACCGCGACCCAGACTGTGTCCACTGCTCGTACGGCTTCCGGCCGTCTCTCGTTCGCCAAGATCCGCGAACCCCTCGAAGTCCCCGACCTGCTGGCCCTTCAGACCGAGAGCTTCGACTGGCTCCTCGGCAACGAGCGGTGGCTGGAGCGCGTGGCCCAAGCCAAGAAGGCTGGCCGGGGGGACGTTCCCGACCGATCCGGTCTGGAGGAGATCTTCGAGGAGATCTCCCCCATCGAGGACTTCTCCGGCTCCATGTCGCTGTCCTTCCGGGACCACCGGTTCGAGGAGCGCAAGTACTCCATCGAGGAGTGCAAAGAGCGCGACATGACCTACTCTGCTCCGCTGTTCGTCACGGCGGAGTTCATGAACACCACGACCGGTGAGATCAAGAGCCAGACGGTCTTCATGGGCGACTTCCCGCTGATGACCGAGCGCGGCACGTTCGTCATCAACGGCACGGAGCGGGTCGTGGTCTCCCAGCTCGTCCGCAGCCCGGGCGTCTACTTCGAGCGCACGCCCGACAAGACCTCCGACAAGGACATCTACACCAGCAAGATCATCCCCAGCCGTGGGGCGTGGCTGGAGTTCGAGATCGACAAGCGGGACATGGTCGGAGTGCGCGTCGACCGCAAGCGCAAGCAGTCCGTCACGGTGCTGCTGAAGGCGCTCGGCTGGACCGAGGCGCAGATCCTCCAGGAGTTCGGGGACTTCGAGTCGATGCGGCTGACCCTGGAGAAGGACCACACGTCCGGCCAGGACGACGCGCTGCTCGACATCTACCGCAAGCTCCGCCCGGGAGAGCCGCCCACCCGCGAGGCGGCCCAGACCCTGCTGGACAACCTGTACTTCAACCCCAAGCGCTACGACCTGGCCAAGGTCGGCCGCTACAAGATCAACAAGAAGCTGGGGCTCGAGGCGCCGCTGGCGGACTCCACTCTCTCGGTCGACGACATCGTCAAGGCGATCAAGTTCATCGTTACGCTGCACGCCGGCGAGCAGACGATGAAGGGCCGCCGCGACGGCAAGGACGTCGACGTCCGGGTGGAGGTCGACGACATCGACCACTTCGGCAACCGCCGCCTGCGCAACGTCGGCGAGCTCATCCAGAACCAGGTCCGCACCGGCCTGTCGCGGATGGAGCGGGTCGTCCGGGAGCGGATGACCACCCAGGACGTCGAGGCCATCACCCCGCAGACGCTGATCAACATCCGGCCGGTCGTCGCCTCCATCAAGGAGTTCTTCGGCACCAGCCAGCTGTCCCAGTTCATGGACCAGAACAACCCGCTGGCCGGACTGACCCACAAGCGCCGCCTGTCGGCGCTAGGCCCCGGCGGCCTGTCCCGCGACCGCGCGGGCTTCGAGGTCCGCGACGTGCACCACAGCCACTACGGCCGGATGTGCCCGATCGAGACCCCCGAGGGGCCCAACATCGGCTTGATCGGGTCGCTGTCGACCTACGGGCGGATCAACGCCTTCGGCTTCGTCGAGACCCCCTACCGCAAGGTCGTCGGCGGCAAGGTCACCGACAACGTGGACTACCTCACGGCCGACGAGGAGGACGAGTTCGTCATCGCCCAGGCCAACGCCCCCATCACGGCCGACGGCGAGTTCGTCGAGGACCGGGTCCTGGTGCGCGCCAAGGGTGGCGAGGTCGACCTGATCCCTGGTGCCGACGTCGACTACATGGACGTTGCTGCCCGGCAGATGGTCTCGGCAGCCACCGCCCTGATCCCCTTCCTGGAGCACGACGACGCCAACCGAGCCCTGATGGGGTCGAACATGCAGCGTCAGGCGGTGCCGCTGGTCAAGTCGGAGGCCCCCCTGGTCGGCACCGGCATGGAGTTCCGTGCGGCGCTGGACTCCGGTGACGTGGTCCGCGCCGAGAAGGCGGGCGTGGTGCAGGAGGTGTCCGCCGACCTGGTCACCGTGGCCAACGACGACGGCACCTACTCCAGCTACCGCGTCGCCAAGTTCACCCGCTCCAACCAGGGGACCTCGTACAACCAGTGCGTCATCACCGAGGAGGGCGCCCGGCTCGAGGCCGGCGGCGTGATCGCCGACGGCCCGGCGACCGACGGCGGCGAGATGGCCCTGGGCCGCAACCTGCTCGTGGCGTTCATGCCGTGGGAGGGCCACAACTACGAGGACGCCATCATCCTCAGCCAGCGCCTGGTGCAGGACGATGTCCTGTCCTCGATCCACATCGAGGAGCACGAGGTGGACGCCCGCGACACCAAGCTCGGGCCGGAGGAGATCACCCGGGACATCCCGAACGTCTCCGAGGAGGTCCTGGCCGACCTCGACGACCGCGGCATCATCCGCATCGGTGCCGAGGTCCGCGACGGTGACCTGCTCGTCGGCAAGGTGACGCCCAAGGGCGAGACCGAGCTCACCCCGGAGGAGCGCCTGTTGCGGGCCATCTTCGGCGAGAAGGCTCGCGAGGTCCGCGACACCTCCCTGAAGGTGCCCCACGGCGAGACCGGCACGGTCATCGGCGTCAAGGTGTTCGACCGCGAGGAGGGTGACGAGCTGCCGCCCGGCGTCAACCAGCTGGTGCGGGTCTACGTCGCCAACAAGCGCAAGATCACCGACGGCGACAAGCTGGCCGGCCGGCACGGCAACAAGGGCGTCATCTCCAAGATCCTGCCGATCGAGGACATGCCGTTCCTGGAGGACGGCACCCCGGTCGACGTCGTGCTCAACCCGCTCGGCGTGCCCGGCCGGATGAACATCGGCCAGATCCTGGAGCTTCACCTCGGCTGGGTCGCGTCCCGCGGCTGGAGCATCGAAGGGACGCCCGAGTGGGCCAGCCTCATCCCCGAGGATGCCCGGTCGGCGGAGCCCGGGAGCAGGGTTGCCTCGCCGGTCTTCGACGGCGCGCGGGAGGACGAGATCACCGGGCTGCTGGAGTCGACGCTCGAGACCCGTGACGGTCAGCGGCTCGTGGACGGCAGTGGTAAGGCCCGGCTCTTCGACGGCCGCTCCGGCGAGCCGTTCCCGGAGCCGGTGTCCGTGGGCTACATGTACATCCTCAAGCTGCACCACCTGGTCGATGACAAGATCCACGCCCGCTCGACCGGCCCGTACTCGATGATCACCCAGCAGCCGCTCGGCGGTAAGGCCCAGTTCGGCGGCCAGCGCTTCGGCGAGATGGAGGTCTGGGCGCTCGAGGCCTACGGCGCGGCATACGCGCTGCAGGAGCTGCTGACGATCAAGTCCGACGACGTCGTCGGCCGGGTCAAGGTCTACGAGGCCATCGTCAAGGGCGAGAACATCCCCGAGCCCGGCATCCCTGAGTCCTTCAAGGTGCTGATCAAGGAGATGCAGTCGCTGTGCCTCAACGTCGAGGTGCTCTCCAGCGACGGCACGATGATCGAGATGAAGGACTCCGACGAGGACGTCTTCCGGGCAGCGGAGGAGCTGGGCATCGACCTGTCGCGGCGCGAGCCGAGCAGCGTCGAAGAGGTCTAGCGGGGGATCGGCCACGCGATGCGGTCTGCCGCGCCGGAGGGTCGGCGCGGCACACCCAACCAGCAGTGACGGCAGTAACCGCAGTAACAGCACGGACACGTACCAGGTGAAGCAGATTAGCGAGAGAAGGCACACGTGCTCGACGTCAACTTCTTCGACGAGTTGCGCATTGGCCTGGCGACCGCAGACGACATCCGTCAGTGGAGCCATGGTGAAGTCAAGAAGCCCGAGACCATCAACTACCGGACGCTGAAGCCGGAGAAGGATGGCCTGTTCTGCGAGAAGATCTTCGGCCCCACCCGCGACTGGGAGTGCTACTGCGGCAAGTACAAGCGCGTGCGCTTCAAGGGCATCATCTGTGAGCGCTGCGGCGTTGAGGTGACCCGCGCCAAGGTGCGCCGCGAGCGGATGGGCCACATCGAGCTCGCTGCCCCGGTGACCCACATCTGGTACTTCAAGGGCGTCCCGTCGCGGCTGGGCTACCTGCTCGACCTCGCCCCGAAGGACCTGGAGAAGGTCATCTACTTCGCGGCGTACATGATCACCGCCGTCGACGCCGAGGCACGCCATCGTGACCTGCCCTCGCTGGAGGCGCAGATCGAGGCGGAGAAGAAGGAGCACGAGAGCCGCCGCGACGTAGACGTCGACGGCCGGGCCAAGAAGCTCGAGGCCGACCTCGCCGAGCTCGAGGCGGAGGGCGCCAAGGCCGACGTCCGTCGCAAGGTCCGCGAGGGCGCCGAACGCGAGATGAACGCCATCCGCAAGCGCGCCGACCTCCAGGTGGAGCGCCTGGTGCAGGTCTGGGACCGGTTCAAGAACCTCAAGGTCCAGGACCTCGAGGGCGACGAGATCCTCTACCGCGAGATGCGGGACCGGTTCGGTCTGTACTTCGAGGGCGGCATGGGTGCCTCTGCCCTGCAGAGGCGTCTGGAGACCTTCGACCTCGATGCCGAGTGCACCGACCTGCGCGAGGTCATCGCCACCGGCCGGGGCCAGCGCAAGATCCGCGCCCTCAAGCGTCTCCGGGTCGTCACTGCGTTCCAGGTGACCCGCAACAACCCCATGGGCATGGTGCTGGACTGCGTGCCCGTCATCCCGCCGGACCTTCGCCCGATGGTTCAGCTCGACGGTGGCCGCTTCGCGACCTCCGACCTCAACGACCTGTACCGCCGGGTGATCAACCGGAACAACCGGCTCAAGCGGCTGCTTGACCTCGGTGCGCCCGAGATCATCGTCAACAACGAGAAGCGGATGCTGCAGGAGGCCGTGGACGCGCTGTTCGACAACGGCCGCCGTGGCCGTCCGGTGACCGGGCCGGGCAACCGGCCGCTGAAGTCGCTGTCGGACATGCTCAAGGGCAAGCAGGGCCGGTTCCGCCAGAACCTGCTCGGCAAGCGCGTCGACTACTCCGGCCGCTCGGTCATCGTCGTCGGCCCGCAGCTCAAGCTGCACCAGTGCGGCCTGCCCAAGCAGATGGCCCTGGAGCTGTTCAAGCCGTTCGTGATGAAGCGACTGGTCGACCTGGACCACGCGCAGAACATCAAGAGTGCCAAGCGGATGGTCGAGCGGGCCCGCCCGGTGGTCTGGGACGTCCTCGAAGAGGTCATCACCGAGCACCCGGTGCTGCTCAACCGCGCGCCGACACTGCACCGCCTCGGCATCCAGGCCTTCGAGCCCCAGCTGGTCGAGGGCAAGGCCATCCAGATCCACCCGCTGGTCTGCTCGGCCTTCAACGCCGACTTCGACGGTGACCAGATGGCCGTGCACGTCCCGCTGTCGGCTGAGGCCCAGGCCGAGGCACGCATCCTGATGCTCTCCAGCAACAACATCCTCAAGCCGGCCGACGGCCGTCCCGTTACCATGCCCACCCAGGACATGATCATCGGGCTGTTCCACCTGACCTCACCGGTGCAGGACGGGTTGGGTCATGGACGCTCGTTCTCCTCGATCGCCGAGGCCCGGATGGCCTTCGACGCCGGTGAGCTCGAGCTCGGGTCGTCGGTCAGGATCCGCCAGGTGGACGTGGTGCCCCCGCTGGGCTACGTGCTGCCCGACGGCGTCGAGGCCGGCACCGACGGCATCGTCGCCAGCCTGACCCTGGAGACCACCCTCGGTCGCTCGCTGTTCAACGAGACCCTGCCGCTGGACTACCCGTTCGTGGACGCGGAGGTGGACAAGAAGCGGCTCTCGACCATCGTCAACGACCTGGCCGAGCGCTACTCCAAGGTCCAGGTCGCCGCATCCCTGGATGCTCTGAAGGAGACCGGTTTCCACTGGGCCACCCGCTCCGGCACCACGGTCTCGATTGCGGACGTCGTGACACCGCCGCGCAAGGCCGAGATCCTCGAGGGCTACGAGACCAAGGCCGCCAAGGTGCAGACCCAGTACGAGCGTGGCCTGATCACCGACGACGAGCGCCGTCAGGAGCTGATCGAGATCTGGACCCAGGCCACGAACGAGGTGGCCAAGGAGATGGAGGCGAACCTGCCCCACGACAACCCCATCTACCGGATGGTGTCCTCGGGCGCGCGCGGCAACTGGATGCAGCTCCGGCAGATCGCCGGTATGCGTGGACTGGTCTCCAACCCCAAGGGCGAGATCATCCCGCGGCCGATCAAGGCCAACTTCCGCGAGGGCCTGTCGGTGCTGGAGTTCTTCATCTCCACCCACGGTGCCCGCAAGGGCCTGGCCGACACCGCGCTCCGTACTGCTGACTCGGGCTACCTCACCCGCCGTCTGGTCGACGTGTCGCAGGACGTCATCGTGCGCGAGCACGACTGCGGCACCGAGCGCGGTCTGTCCATGCCGATCGCGGTGCAGGGCACGGCCGGTGCGGTGCGCCGTCACGACGACGTCGAAACCAGCGTCTACGCGCGGACGCTGGCCGAGGACGTTGTGGTGGACGGGGCCGTCGTCGCTGCGGCCGGTATCGACCTCGGGGACGTGGTGATCAACGACCTCGTCGCCCGCGGCGTGGACCGGGTCCGGGTCCGCTCGGTCCTGACCTGCGACTCCAAGGTCGGCACCTGCGCCCTGTGCTACGGCCGGTCGCTCGCGACCGGCAAGCTGGTCGACATCGGCGAGGCCGTCGGCATCATCGCGGCGCAGTCGATCGGTGAGCCTGGCACGCAGCTGACGATGCGCACCTTCCACACCGGCGGTGTGGCCGGCGACGACATCACCCAGGGCCTGCCCCGCGTGGTCGAGCTGTTCGAGGCGCGCACCCCCAAGGGGGTGGCCCCGATCGCCGAGGCGAACGGGCGGGTCCAGGTCGAGGACACCGACAAGACGCGTCGGATCCTGCTCGTGCCCGACGACGGCTCGGAGGAGCACTCCTACCCGGTCAGCAAGCGCTCGCGCCTCAACGTCGCCGACGGCGACCACGTCGAGGTCGGGCACAAGCTGGTGCAGGGCGCGATCGACCCCAAGCAGGTGCTGCGGATCCTCGGTCCGCGCCAGGTCCAGATGCACCTGGTGGACGAGGTGCAGCGGGTCTACCGCCAGCAGGGCGTGTCGATCCACGACAAGCACATCGAGGTCATCGTCCGGCAGATGCTGCGCCGGGTGACGATCATCGAGGCCGGCGATGCCGACCTGCTGCCCGGTGAGCTCGCGGAGCGGGGCCGCTTCGAGAACGAGAACCACCGGGTGATGTCCGAGGGCGGCAAGCCGGCTTCCGGGCGGCCGGAGCTGATGGGGATCACCAAGGCCTCGCTGGCGACGGAGTCCTGGCTGTCAGCGGCGTCCTTCCAGGAGACGACGCGGGTGCTCACGGATGCGGCGATCCACGCCAAGTCCGACCCGCTGCTGGGCCTGAAGGAGAACGTCATCCTCGGCAAGCTGATCCCCGCCGGCACGGGCCTGCCCCGCTACCGCAACGTCAAGGTGGAGCCGACGGAGGAGGCGAAGGCGGCGATGTACTCGATGCCGAACTACGAGCAGTTCGACTACCCGGCGTTCGGACCTGGATCCGGCGAGGCGGTCCGCCTCGACGACGCGACGCTGGGCTTCGACCGCGACTGAGCACCGGTAGCGGCGACGCGTCCGGCGTCCCTGCCCACGGCAGGCTGCCCAGGGGAGCCGGCCGGATGAGATCGATCAGGACGGCCCGGAGCATCGCTTCCGGGCCGTCCTGATTTGGTCGGCCCATGCGCACCCGGTAGTCTTGGTCCTTGTGTGTGGGCTGGCTGCCCGGTGTGGCGGCTGGCGCAGCACCCTCTCGCCGGGCAGTCGCCCCGGCTACTCACCGCGGTGGCAGGCATCGGGTGGGCTTGCCGAGTCGACAGTGCAGGGGAGAGGCCTCACGTGACACACCCGGGTGCGGGGGTCGCTGCGGGCAACCCAGAGCAGCCCACCGGTGGTGGGCCAGACATGACGACGTACGGAGAACACGTGCCCACGATCCAGCAGCTGGTCCGCAAGGGCCGGCAGGACAAGGTCGACAAGACCAAGACCCCGGCGCTGAAGGGAAGCCCGCAGCGGCGTGGCGTCTGCACGCGGGTCTACACGACCACCCCGAAGAAGCCGAACTCGGCCCTTCGCAAGGTGGCACGGGTGCGCCTGACCAGCGGCATCGAGGTCACGGCATACATCCCGGGCGTGGGGCATAACCTGCAGGAGCACTCCATCGTGCTGGTGCGTGGTGGCCGGGTGAAGGACCTCCCCGGCGTCCGCTACAAGATCGTGCGTGGCTCGCTGGACACCCAGGGCGTCAAGAACCGCCAGCAGGCCCGCAGCCGTTACGGCGCCAAGAAGGTGAAGAGGTAATGCCTCGCAAGGGACCCGCTCCGAAGCGGCCGCTCGTCATCGACCCGGTCTTCGGATCGCCGCTGGTGACCCAGCTGGTGAACAAGATCCTGCTCGACGGCAAGAAGTCGGTCGCCGAGACCATCGTCTACGGCGCCCTGGAGGGTGCCCGTACCAAGACCGGCGCCGACCCGGTCGTCACCTTGAAGCGGGCGCTGGACAACGTCAAGCCCACCCTGGAGGTCAAGAGCCGCCGTGTCGGTGGCGCGACCTACCAGGTGCCGGTCGAGGTCAAGGCCAACCGGTCCACCACGCTGGCGCTGCGCTGGCTGGTCGGCTACTCACGCCAGCGCCGCGAGAAGACGATGACCGAGCGGCTGATGAACGAGATCCTGGACGCCAGCAACGGTCTGGGCGCGGCGGTCAAGCGGCGTGAGGACGTGCACAAGATGGCCGAGAGCAACAAGGCCTTCGCCCACTACCGCTGGTAGGCGCCGTTCCGGCCGCTGCGCCGGCCCACCGCCCGCCTGGCGCGGGCACGGCATACGCCGGCCACGCACGACGTTGGCCCCTTGCAGTAACCCAGCCCTCAACGGGAGATGAGAACAACGTGGCACTCGATGTCCTGACGGACCTGACCAAGGTCCGCAACATCGGCATCATGGCGCACATCGATGCCGGCAAGACGACGACGACCGAGCGCATCCTCTACTACACCGGTATCACCTACAAGATCGGTGAGGTCCACGACGGCGCTGCCACGATGGACTGGATGGAGCAGGAGCAGGAGCGCGGCATCACCATCACGTCGGCCGCGACGACCACCTTCTGGGACAACCACCAGATCAACATCATCGACACCCCCGGGCACGTCGACTTCACCGTCGAGGTGGAACGCTCGCTGCGCGTCCTGGACGGTGCCGTGGCGGTCTTCGACGGCAAGGAGGGTGTGGAGCCGCAGTCGGAGACCGTATGGCGGCAGGCCGACAAGTACGCCGTCCCGCGCATCTGCTTTGTCAACAAGATGGACAAGCTCGGCGCCGACTTCTACTTCACCGTGCGGACCATCGTCGAGCGGCTCGGCGCGACCCCGCTGGTGGTTCAGCTCCCGATCGGCTCCGAGAACGACTTCATCGGCGTCGTGGACCTGGTCCAGATGCGCGCGCTGACCTGGCGCGGCGAGACCAAGATGGGCGCCGACTTCACGGTCGAGGAGATCCCCGCCGAGCTGGCCGACCGGGCAGCGCAGTACCGGCACGAGCTGCTGGAGAAGGTGGCCGAGGCCGACGACGAGCTGCTCGAGAAGTACCTCGGCGGCGAGGAGCTGAGCGTCGCCGAGATCAAGGGCGCCATCCGCAAGCTCACCATCGGCGGGGAGGTCAACCCCGTCCTGTGCGGCACGGCCTTCAAGAACAAGGGCGTCCAGCCGATGCTCGACGCCGTCGTGGACTACCTTCCCTCGCCCCTGGACGTGCCGCCGATGATCGGCCACGACGTCCGGGAGCCCGAGGTGGAGATCATCCGCAAGCCGAGCACGACCGAGCCGTTCTCAGCGCTGGCCTTCAAGGTCGCCTCACATCCGTTCTTCGGCAAGCTCACCTATGTCCGGGTCTACTCCGGCTCGGTGCCCTCGGGCGCCCAGGTGGTCAACTCGACCAAGGGCAAGAAGGAGCGCATCGGCAAGCTGTTCCAGATGCACTCCAACAAGGAGAACCCCGTCGACACCGCCTCCGCAGGTCACATCTACGCGATGATCGGGCTGAAGGACACCACCACCGGCGACACGCTCTGCGACCCCGCGAAGCAGGTCCTGCTGGAGTCGATGACGTTCCCGGAGCCGGTCATCAGCGTGGCGATCGAGCCCAAGACCAAGAGCGACCAGGAGAAGCTGGGCACCGCGATCCAGAAGCTGGCGGAGGAGGACCCCACCTTCCAGGTGCAGCAGGACGAGGAGACCGGGCAGACGATCATCAAGGGGATGGGCGAGCTGCACCTCGACATCCTGGTCGACCGGATGCGCCGCGAGTTCAAGGTCGAGGCCAACGTCGGCAAGCCGCAGGTCGCCTACCGCGAGACCATCCGCCGGGCCGTCGACAAGTACACGTACGTGCACAAGAAGCAGACCGGTGGTTCGGGGCAGTACGCCAAGGTCCAGCTCACCTTCGAGCCGCTGGAGAGCATCGAGGGCGCGATGTACGAGTTCGAGAACAAGGTCACCGGTGGCCGGATCCCCCGTGAGTACATCCCCAGCGTGGACCAGGGCATCCAGGACGCCATGCAGTACGGCGTGCTCGCCGGCTATCCCATGGTGCGCGTCAAGGCGCTGCTGCTCGACGGCGGCTACCACGATGTCGACTCCTCCGAGATGGCCTTCAAGATCGCCGGGTCCATGGCCTTCAAGGAGGCCGCGCGCAAGGCCGACCCGGTCCTGCTGGAGCCGATGATGTCGGTCGAGGTGCGCACACCCGAGGACTACATGGGTGACGTGATCGGCGACCTGAACTCACGACGTGGCCAGATCCAGGCCATGGAGGACGTCAGCGGGACCAAGGTGGTCCGAGCCCTCGTGCCGCTGTCGGAGATGTTCGGCTACGTTGGCGACCTCCGCTCCAAGACGCAGGGCCGCGCCAACTACACGATGCAGTTCGACTCCTACGCCGAGGTTCCGCGGAACGTCGCCGAGGAGATCATCAAGAAGACCCGAGGCGAGTGACATCGCGCGGTCGGCGCCCCCGCGGCATGCGGGGGACGCCGGTCCGGTTACCCAGACGCCACGCCCGGCTCGGTCGTACGGCGTAACACAACACCAGTCCTAGGAGGACACAGTGGCGAAGGCCAAGTTCGAGCGGACCAAGCCGCACGTCAACATCGGCACCATCGGTCACATCGACCACGGCAAGACGACCCTGACGGCGGCCATCTCGAAGGTCCTGCACGACAAGTTCCCGACCCTGAACCCGAACACCCAGGCGTTCGACCAGATCGACAAGGCGCCTGAGGAGCGGCAGCGCGGCATCACCATCTCCATCGCGCACATCGAGTACCAGACCGACGCGCGCCACTACGCGCACGTCGACTGCCCCGGCCACGCCGACTACATCAAGAACATGATCACCGGCGCGGCCCAGATGGACGGCGCGATCCTGGTGGTCGCCGCCACCGACGGTCCCATGCCGCAGACCAAGGAGCACGTGCTGCTGGCCCGCCAGGTAGGCGTGCCCTACATCGTCGTGGCGCTGAACAAGGCCGACATGGTCGATGACGAGGAGATCCTGGAGCTCGTGGAGCTCGAGGTTCGCGAGCTGCTGTCCGCCTACGAGTTCCCCGGCGACGACCTGCCGGTGGTCCGCGTCTCGGCGCTCAAGGCGCTCGAGGGCGACCCGGAGTGGAGCGCCAAGCTGATGGAGCTCATGGACGCGGTGGACGCGTCGATCCCGCAGCCCGAGCGCGAGATCGACAAGCCGTTCCTCATGCCCGTCGAGGACGTCTTCACGATCACCGGCCGCGGCACGGTCGTGACCGGCCGGATCGAGCGCGGGGTCCTCAAGGTCAACGAGGAGGTCGAGATCGTCGGGATCAAGGACAAGTCCTCCAAGACGATCGCCACCGGCATCGAGATGTTCCGCAAGCTGCTCGACGAGGGGCGCGCGGGCGAGAACGTCGGCCTGCTGCTGCGTGGCACCAAGCGTGAGGACGTCGAGCGGGGCCAGGTCGTCTGCAAGCCGGGTTCGATCACCCCGCACACCCAGTTCGACGCCAACGTCTACATCCTGTCCAAGGACGAGGGCGGTCGGCACACCCCGTTCTACGACAACTACCGGCCGCAGTTCTACTTCCGTACGACGGACGTGACCGGTGTGGTGCACCTGCCCGAGGGCACCGAGATGGTCATGCCCGGCGACAACACCGAGATGAGCGTGGAGCTGATCCAGCCGATCGCCATGGAGGACGGGCTGCGGTTCGCCATCCGGGAGGGTGGCCGCACGGTCGGCGCCGGCCGGGTCACCAAGATCAACAAGTAGCACCGCCGCACGCACGGACTGCGGGGCCTGAGCACGCGCTCGGGCCCCGCGGTCGGCCCGGCTCGGCGCGGCCCTGATTTGGCGCTGACCGGCCCCTCTGGCAGACTGTTCCGGTTGCCTGCCGGCCGCATACGTACTGCCATGTGTGGCGGTCGTGATCGTGGCCAGCGCAGGGAGCACCGGCCCGATCCATGGCCGACATCGCCCCTTCCGGGATGACGCACCCATCCGTGCCGAGCTTTGCGGAACGGGAGCCGGACGACACGCCCGACCTCGGGGGTCGGGTGGGCAGCGGTACGGCACCACCGAGACAGCGGCACCACGAGACAGCGGTACGACGAGAGAGAGTCTGGCGAATCGATGGCGGGACAGAAGATCCGCATCCGGCTGAAGTCGTATGACCACGAGGTCATCGACAGCTCGGCGCGCAAGATCGTCGACACGGTGACCCGTGCCGGCGCAACAGTCGTGGGCCCGGTCCCGCTACCCACGGAGAAGAACGTCTTCGTGGTCATCCGGTCGCCGCACAAGTACAAGGACAGCCGCGAGCAGTTTGAGATGCGCACCCATAAGCGCCTGATCGACATCATCGACCCGACCCCGAAGGCGGTCGACTCGCTGATGCGGCTGGACCTGCCGGCGGACGTCAACATCGAGATCAAGCTCTGACGAGGACTGTCCACACCATGACCACCACGACTCACGCGACCATCGCCCCCGGCCCGACCGCCGGGCGCACCGTCAAGGGCGTCCTCGGCGAGAAGCTGGGGATGACCCAGGTCTGGGACGCCGACAACCGGCTCGTCCCGGTCACCGTCATCAAGGCCGGACCCTGCGTCGTCACGCAGGTCCGCGACGCGCAGCGCGACGGCTATGCCTCGGTCCAGCTCGCCTTCGGGGCCATCGACCCGCGCAAGGTCAACCAGCCCATGGCCGGCCACTTCGCCAAGGCCGGGGTCACCCCCCGGCGCCACCTGGTGGAGCTGCGCACGGCCGACGCGGTCGGCTACGAGCTCGGCCAGGAGGTGACGGTCGAGGTCTTCGAGTCGGGGCAGACGATCGACGTCACGGGCACCACCAAGGGCAAGGGCTTCGCCGGCGTCATGAAGCGCCACGGCTTCCACGGCGTGAGCTCCTCGCACGGCGCGCACAAGAACCACCGCAAGCCCGGCTCGATCGGGGGCTGCTCCACGCCTGGCCGCGTCTTCAAGGGCATGCGGATGGCCGGCCGGATGGGCGGGGTCCGGCAGACCACCCAGAACCTGACCATCCACGCCGTCGACGCCGACAAGGGCCTGCTGCTCATCAAGGGGGCCGTCCCCGGCCCCCGGGGTGGGCTCGTCCTCGTCCGCACGGCCGCCAAGGGAGCGTTGAGCTGATGCCGACCATCGACGTGCTCAGCCCCGCCGGCGAGGTCGCCGGCTCGGTGGAGCTGCCCGCAGAGGTCTTCGACGTGCAGACCAACGTGCCGCTGATCCACCAGGTGGTGGTCGCCCAGCTGGCTGCCGCCCGCCAGGGCACCCACTCGACCAAGACCCGCGGCGAGGTCCGTGGCGGCGGTCGCAAGCCGTTCAAGCAGAAGGGCACCGGTCGTGCCCGCCAGGGCTCCACCCGCGCTCCCCAGTACACCGGCGGTGGCGTCGTGCATGGGCCGAAGCCCCGGGACTACGTCCAGCGCACACCGAAGAAGATGAAGGTCGCCGCGCTTCGCGGCGCCCTGTCCGACCGGGCCCGCCATGGCCGCGTGCATGTACTGTCCGCGCTGGTGGAGGACGGCCGGCCCTCGACCAAGGCGGCATGGGCCGTCCTGGCCGGGCTGTCCGAGCGTAAGAACCTGCTCGTCGTGGTGCACCGCTCCGACGTCGCGGCCCAGAAGAGCCTGCGCAACCTCGACGACGTGCACATGCTCGTCTCGGACCAGCTCAACACCTACGACGTGCTGTGCTCCGACGACGTGGTGTTCACCCAGGCGGCGCTGCAGGCGTTCCTCGCCGGCCCGGCCAGGGGCCGCTCGGCCAGCGCGGTAGGGACCGAGTCCGAGGCTCAGGCGGCGGCCGCGGCACCGGAGGTCGGGGCGGCGCCGGAGGACAGCCCGCTTGAGACCGTGGCCACGGCACAGCCTGATGTGGAGGACACCAAGTGAGCACCGTCGGCAAGGATCCCCGCGACATCCTGTTCGCTCCGGTCGTCTCGGAGAAGTCCTACGGGCTGCTCGACGAGGGCAAGTACACCTTCGTGGTGGACCCGCGGGCCAACAAGACCGAGATCAAGATCGCCGTCGAGCGCGTGTTCGGTGTCAAGGTGGCCTCGGTCAACACGCTGAACCGCCAGGGCAAGACACGCCGCACGCGGTTCGGCACGGGCAAGCGCAAGGACACCAAGCGCGCGATCGTCACGCTGCGCGAGGGGTCGATCGACATCTTCGGCGGCTCGGCCGGCTGACCGGATCATCCGCACGCACGTTCATCCGCACGCACGAGCAGGGCACGCCGCAGCCGAAGAGGGACCGAAGGGTAGGGACAATGGGTATCCGCAAGTACAAGCCGACCACGCCGGGCCGCCGGGGCTCCAGCGTCGCCGACTTCGTCGAGGTGACGCGCTCCACGCCGGAGAAGTCACTGGTGCGCCCGCTGACGAAGAACGGCGGCCGCAACAACGCCGGCCGGATCACCACCCGGCACCAGGGCGGCGGCCACAAGCGCGCCTACCGGGTCATTGACTTCCGCCGGCACGACAAGGACGGCGTGCCGGCCACGGTTGCCCACATCGAGTACGACCCCAACCGCACCGCCCGCATCGCGCTGCTGCACTACGCGGACGGCGAGAAGCGCTACATCATCGCCCCGACCCGGCTGCAGCAGGGCGACACCGTGGAGAACGGCCCCTCGGCCGACATCAAGCCCGGCAACAGCCTGCCGCTGCGCAACGTCCCGGTCGGTACGGTCGTCCATGCCATCGAGCTGAAGCCCGGCGGCGGCGCCAAGATCGCCCGCTCCGCCGGTTCCCGGGTCCAGCTCGTCGCCAAGGACGGTCCCTACGCCCAGCTGCGGATGCCGTCCGGCGAGATCCGCAACGTCGACGTCCGCTGCCGGGCCACGGTCGGCGAGGTCGGCAACGCCGAGCAGAGCAACATCAACTGGGGCAAGGCCGGGCGGATGCGCTGGAAGGGCAAGCGCCCGTCCGTGCGCGGTGTGGCGATGAATCCCGTCGACCACCCGCACGGTGGCGGGGAGGGCAAGACCTCCGGTGGCCGCCACCCGGTCAGCCCCTGGGGCCAGTCCGAGGGCCGCTCACGCCGGCCCAACAAGGAGAGCGACAAGCTCATCGTGCGTCGCCGCCGTACCGGCAAGAAGCGGTGACCCGACGTTGACCACAGTGGATACAGGAGCACGCTGCCATGCCTCGTAGTCTCAAGAAAGGCCCGTTCGTCGACGACCACCTGCAGAAGAAGGTGGACGTCGCCAACGACTCGGGCAGCAAGGCCGTGATCAGGACCTGGTCGCGCCGCTCGATGATCGTGCCGGACATGCTCGGCCACACCATCGCCGTGCACGACGGGCGCAAGCACGTCCCGGTCTTCGTCACCGAGTCGATGGTCGGGCACAAGCTCGGCGAGTTCGCTCCGACCCGGACGTTCAAGGGCCACGAGAAGGACGACCGCAAGGGCCGGCGGCGCTGATCCGGTCCCACAGACCAGAACAGCACAGCCCGGCACCACCTCAGCCAGCAGAACGCCCCACCGAACGAAAGCAAAGGGACAGCGATGGAAGCCAAGGCGCAGGCGCGGCACGTCCGTGTCACGCCCATGAAGGCCCGCCGCGTCGTGGACCTGATCCGTGGCAAGCAGGCCGCCGACGCCGTGTCGGTGCTGCGGTTCGCGCCGCAGGCGGCGAGCGACCCGGTGCGCAAGGTGCTCGAGAGCGCTATCGCCAACGCCCGGGTCAAGGCCGACCAGGCCTCGGAGCCCTTCGACGAGCGCACCCTGGTGGTCAGTGCCGCGTTCGTCGACGAAGGCCCGACTCTCAAGCGCTTCCGCCCGCGTGCGCAGGGCCGCGCCTTCGTCATCCGCAAGCGCACCAGCCACATCACCGTGGCCGTGACGCAGCCCGCACCCAAGAACATCCACAGAGCGGCCACCTCGGCTGCCGCGAAGGGGAGGACCCGCTAGTGGGACAGAAAGTCAACCCGCACGGCTTCCGCCTGGGTATCACCACGGAGCACAGCAGCCGCTGGTTCGCCGACAGCACCAAGGTCGGGCAGCGCTACCGGGACTTCGTCAAGGAGGACGTCGCCGTCCGCAAGCTGATGGCGACCGGCATGGAGCGCGCCGGCATCTCCAGGGTGGAGATCGAGCGGACCCGTGACCGGGTCCGCGTCGACATCCACACGGCACGCCCCGGCATCGTCATCGGCCGCCGCGGCGCCGAGGCCGACCGCATCCGCGGCGACCTGGAGAAGCTGACCGGCAAGCAGGTGCAGCTGAACATCCTCGAGGTCAAGAACCCGGAGATCGACGCCCAGCTGGTCGCCCAAGGCATCGCCGAGCAGCTGTCGGCGCGCGTGTCGTTCCGTCGCGCCATGCGCAAGGGGATGCAGTCCTCGCTGCGCGCCGGAGCCAAGGGCATCCGGGTCCAGTGCTCCGGCCGCCTCGGCGGTGCCGAGATGTCGCGCTCGGAGTTCTACCGCGAGGGCCGGGTGCCGCTGCACACGCTGCGCGCGAACATCGACTACGGCTTCTACGAGGCCCGCACCACGTTCGGCCGGATCGGGGTGAAGGTCTGGATCTACAAGGGCGACGTCACGGCCAAGGAGCTCGCCCGGGAGCAGGCTGCCGCTCCGCGGCCGCCGCGGGGCCCCCGCCGGGACGGCGCCGACCGTCCTGCCCGCGGCGCGCGCCCGGTCCGCAGCCCGCGCACCGACGGCACCGAGCCTGTGGCCGCCGGTGGCGGGGCGCCCGCCGGCGGCACCGAGGGCGCCGCCGCGCCCGCAACACAGGGAGCTGAGGGTTAGTCATGCTGATTCCCCGTCGTGTCAAGCACCGCAAGCAGCACCACCCCGGCCGGTCCGGGGCCGCTACCGGTGGCACCACCATCGCCTTCGGCGACTACGGCATCCAGGCCCTGGAGCCCGCGTACCTGACCAACCGGCAGATCGAGTCCGCCCGTATCGCGATGACCCGCTACATCAAGCGTGGCGGCAAGGTGTGGATCAACGTCTACCCCGACCGTCCGATCACCAAGAAGCCCGCTGAGACCCGCATGGGCTCGGGTAAGGGCTCCCCGGAGTGGTGGATCTTCAACGTCAAGCCAGGGCGCGTGCTGTTCGAGCTGTCCGGTGTCAGCGAGGACGTCGCGCGGGAGGCCATGCGCCTGGCGATCCACAAGCTTCCGATGAAGGCCCGCTTCATCTCGCGTGAGGGTGGTGACAGCTGATGGCTGTCGGGACCAAGGACCTGGCCTCGGAGAACCTGCGCGGCATGGACGGCGACGCCCTGGTCGACGAGCTCCGCAAGGCCAAGGAGGAGCTGTTCAACCTGCGCTTCCAGTCGGCGACCGGGCAGCTGGAGAGCCACGGACGGCTGCGCGCCGTCAAGCGCGACATCGCCCGGATCTACACCGAGATGCGCGAACGCGAGCTCGGCATCGGAGCGCCGCCACCGGCGGCGCGGCCGGCCGACTCGGCGCAGGAGGGACAGGCATGAGCGAGACCCAGCAGGAGAGCATCGTGAGCCAGGACACCACCACCGAGCTCAACGAGCGCAAGGACCGCAAGACCCGTCAGGGTTACGTGGTCAGCGACAAGATGGACAAGACGGTGGTCGTCGAGGTCGAGGACCGGGTCAAGCACCCGCTCTACGGCAAGGTCCTTCGCCGAACCAGCAAGGTGAAGGCTCACGACGAGGTCAACAGCGCCGGCGTCGGGGACCTCGTGCTCATCATGGAGACCCGGCCGATCTCCGCCACCAAGCACTGGCGCGTCGTGCAGATCCTCGACCGTGCCAAGTAGGCCTCTCTTCCCAGGACAGATGTCCCGCCAGGCTCGGTCCACGAGCACCGGCGAGACGACAGGAGCTCGACAGTGATCCAGCAGGAGTCGCGGCTACGCGTCGCCGACAACACCGGTGCCAAGGAGATCTTGTGCATCCGGGTGCTCGGCGGCTCGGGTCGCCGGTATGCCGGCATCGGCGACGTCATCGTCGCCACGGTCAAGGACGCGATCCCCGGTGGCAACGTCAAGAAGGGCGACGTGGTCAAGGCGGTCATCGTGCGCACCAAGAAGGAACGCCGGCGCCCGGACGGGTCGTACATCAAGTTCGACGAGAACGCCGCCGTCATCCTGCGTGCCGACGGCGACCCGCGCGGTACCCGGATCTTCGGCCCGGTGGGCCGCGAGCTGCGCGAGAAGAAGTTCATGAAGATCATCTCGCTCGCTCCGGAGGTGCTGTAGGCGATGGCGAAGCTCAAGATCAAGAAGGGCGACCTGGTGCAGGTCATCAGCGGCCGCTCCCAGAAGAACGGCGGCGACCGAGGCAAGCAGGGCAAGGTGATCGCCGTCTACCCCGAGAGCCAGCGGGTGCTGGTGGAGGGCGTCAACCGGGTGACCAAGCACGTCAAGGCGGGCGCTACCGCACGCGGCTCACGCACCGGCGGCCTGGTCCACCAGGAGGCGGCGCTGCACATCAGCAACGTCGCCGTCGTCGACCCCGAGTCCAAGAAGCCGACCCGCGTCCGGACTCGGGTCGAGACCGTGGAGCGTGACGGCCGCCCCAAGAACGTGCGCACGCGCGTGGCCGTCCGGTCCGGCAAGGAGCTGTGAGGCAGCCATGACAACCACCACCATCCCCACCGACGCAGCCGCCGAGCAGGCGCACGTCAGCGCCACGCTGCCCCGGCTCAAGCAGCGCTACCTCGACCAGATCAAGCCGGCGATGTTCGGCGACTTCGGCTACGCCAACGTGATGCAGGTGCCCGGCGTCGTGAAGGTCATCGTCAACATGGGGGTCGGCGAGGCCGCAAGGGATGCCAAGCTCATCGACGGCGCCGTGCGCGACCTCGCGGCGATCACCGGGCAGAAGCCGGTGGTCACCAAGGCACGCAAGTCCATCGCCCAGTTCAAGCTCCGCGAGGGGATGCCGATCGGCGCCCACACCACCCTCCGCGGCGACCGCATGTGGGAGTTCCTCGACCGGCTGGTCTCCGTCGCGCTCCCCCGGATCCGCGACTTCCGCGGCCTCTCGCCCCGACAGTTCGACGGCCGGGGCAACTACACCTTCGGGCTGACCGAGCAGTCGGTGTTCCACGAGATCAACCAGGACCGCATCGACCGCGTCCGGGGCATGGACATCACGGTCGTCACCTCGGCGACCACCGACGACGAGGGTCGGGCGCTGCTGCGCCACCTCGGCTTCCCGTTCAAGGAGAACTGACCGTGGCCAAGACATCGCTGGTCAACAAGGCGAACGCCAAGCCCAAGTTCAAGGTACGCGGCTACACCCGCTGCCAGCGCTGCGGGCGCCCGCGCTCGGTCTACCGCAAGTTCGGCCTGTGCCGGATCTGCCTGCGGGAGATGACGCACCGCGGCGAGCTCCCCGGCCTGACCAAGAGCAGCTGGTGAGCCCGATGACCACAGCCGGAAAGCTCCACCACACGCACGACACCATCACGCACGACACCATCACGTTCGACGCCGCAGGTCAGCCGGCACAGCCGGCTGAAACCGTGGTGAGGAAGGGCGCAGCCCGATGACGATGACCGATCCCATCGCGGACATGTTGACCCGCGTCCGGAACGCCAACTCGGCGCACCATGACACGGTCTCCATGCCGTTCTCCAAGCTCAAGTCCCACATCGCCGAGATCCTCCAGGCCGAGGGTTACATCGGCGGCTGGCGCGTCGAGGACGCCGAGGTCGGCCAGACCCTCATCCTGAACCTCAAGTACGGACCCGACCGGGAGCGGTCCATCGCGGGGGTCCGCCGCGTGTCCAAGCCTGGCTTGCGGGTCTACGCGAAGTCCACCAACCTGCCGAAGGTGCTCGGCGGCCTGGGCGTGGCGATCCTGTCCACGTCCTCGGGTCTGCTCACCGACCGGCAGGCGGCACAGAAGGGCGTAGGCGGAGAAGTCCTCGCCTACGTCTGGTAGGGGAGGAGCCAGCTCATGTCACGAATCGGACGACTTCCCGTGCCCGTGCCCACCGGCGTCGACGTCACCATCGAGGGCCAGGCCGTCACGGTCAGGGGACCCAGGGGCCAGCTGCAGCATGTCGTGGCCGAGCCCATCGCCGTGGAGCGCGCCGAGGACGGCACGCTCGCGGTCAAGCGCCCCGACGACGAGCGTGCCTCCCGCTCGCTGCACGGGCTGACCCGCTCGCTGTTGGCCAACATGGTCCAGGGCGTGACTCAGGGCTATGAGAAGCGGATGGAGATCCACGGCACCGGCTATCGCGTGCTGGCCCGCGGCAGCGACCTCGAGTTCGCGCTGGGCTTCAGCCACTCGATCACCGTCACCCCGCCGGACGGCATCTCGTTCGCGGTCGAGAACGCCACCCGCTTCTCGGTCCAGGGGATCGACAAGCAGCAGGTCGGCGAGGTGGCCGCCAACATCCGCAAGCTGCGCAAGCCCGACCCGTACAAGGGCAAGGGCGTGCGCTACGCCGGCGAGACCATCCGCCGCAAGGTCGGAAAGGCTGGGAAGTAACCCATGGCACTCATCATCAAGCGCGCCCGCGGCAAGAGCGCCGCTCGCGGGCGGCGCCACGACCGGGTCCGCAAGCGGGTCAGCGGCACCCCGGCCCGTCCCCGGCTGGTGGTCTCCCGGTCCAGCCGGCACGTGTTCGTGCAGGTCGTCGACGACACGGTGGGCCGGACCGTCGCGTCCGCGTCCACCATGGAGAGCGACCTGCGCTCCCTCGACGGTGACAAGACCGCCAAGGCCAAGCGCGTAGGCGCGCTCGTCGCCGAGCGGGCCAAGACCGCCGGGGTCTCCGCCGTCGTGTTCGACCGCGGCGGCAACCGCTACCAGGGTCGGGTCGCCGCGATCGCCGACGGCGCCCGCGAGGGTGGGCTGGACCTGTGACCAGCCGTGACGCCCACCTGCCCATGAGCCGGGCGATGCAGGACCTCGTTGCCACTGCAGAGAGTAGGGACATCTGATGCCAGGACCTCAGCGCCGCGGCGTCGGGACCACTGCCGGCGGTACCGACCGAGCCGGAGCCGGTGGCGCCGCCGGTAGCGACAGAGGCGACCGCCGCGGTGGCCGCGACCGCGACAACCGTCGCGACGGCGGGGCGGAGAAGAGCACGTTCGTCGAACGCGTCGTCACCATCAACCGCGTCTCCAAGGTCGTCAAGGGTGGTCGGCGGTTCAGCTTCACGGCGCTCGTGGTCGTCGGCGACGGCGACGGCACCGTGGGGGTCGGCTACGGCAAGGCCAAGGAGGTGCCCGCGGCGATCGCCAAGGGTGTCGAGGAGGCCAAGAAGGAGTTCTTCAAGGTGCCCCGCATCCAGGGCACCATCCCCCACCCCGTCCAGGGTGAGGCTGCGGCCGGCGTCGTCCTGCTGCGCCCGGCTGCCCCCGGCACCGGCGTCATCGCCGGCGGCCCGGTGCGTGCGGTGCTCGAGTGTGCGGGCATCCACGACGTGCTGAGCAAGTCGCTCGGTTCGGACAACGCCATCAACGTCGTCCACGCGACGGTGGCAGCCCTGCGCGGGCTCGAGCGTCCCGAGGCCGTGGCGGCTCGCCGCGGCCTGCCGCTGGAGAGTGTCGCGCCGGCTGCGCTGCTGCGGGCCCGGGCCGCCGGAGCGAGTGCCTGATGGGACGGATCAAGGTGACCCAGACCCGTTCGGGGATCGGCGGCAAGCAGAACCAGCGCGATACCCTGCGCAGCCTGGGGCTCAAGCGCATCGGCGACGTGGTCGTCAAGGAGGACCGTCCCGAGATCCGCGGGATGGTGCACACGGTGACCCACCTGGTCGCCGTCGAGGAGGTTGACTGAGATGACTGAGACCACACACACAACGAGCACGCAGAACACCGCCGCGGCGGGGCCCGACGCCGGCTCCGTGAGCCGCGGTCCCGCTGCCGGCAGCACCAGGGCGACGGCGCCGCTCAAGGTGCATCACCTGCGCCCGGCTCCGGGTGCGAAGACCGCCAAGACCCGGGTAGGTCGGGGCGAGGGCAGCAAGGGCAAGACCGCCGGCCGCGGCACCAAGGGCTCGGCGGCGCGCTACCAGGTGCCGGAGAGCTTCGAGGGCGGACAGATGCCGCTGCACATGCGGCTGCCCAAGCTGCGTGGCTTCAAGAACCCGTTCCGCACCGAGTACCAGGTCGTCAACCTCGAGCGCCTGTCGGCGCTCTACCCTGGGGGGGGCCAGGTGACCGTGGCCGACCTGGTGAGCAAGGGCGCGGTCCGCAAGGGCGAGCCGGTCAAGGTGCTCGGGGCCGGAGAGGTGACCGTCGCGCTCTCGGTGACGGTCAACCGCTTCTCGGCCACCGCCAAGGAGAAGATCGAGGCAGCCGGAGGGTCGGCTACGGTGATGTGAGCGCCGCTGGTGAGCGGGGCGGCACCTCTGCCGCCTTCACCAGCGCCGCACAGCCGTAGCCGTAGCTCGACGACGGCCGCACGAGACAGCTCGCCGCGGCGCACAGGAGGACCAGTGCTCACCGCTTTCGTTCGCGCGTTCCGCACCCCGGACCTGCGCTACAAGCTGCTGTTCACGCTCGCGATCATGACGATCTTCCGGCTCGGCTCGCTCGTCCCCACCCCAGGAGTGAGCTACCCGGCGGTGCAGGCGTGCCTCAAGGGCGCCGACCCCAACGCCGGGATCGTCGGGCTGGCCAACCTGTTCAGCGGGGGGGCGCTGCTCCAGCTGTCCATCTTCGCGCTGGGGATCATGCCGTACATCACCGCGAGCATCATCGTGCAGCTGCTCACCGTGGTCATCCCGCGCTTCGAGACCCTCAAGAAGGAGGGCCAGGCTGGCACCACCAAGCTCACGCAGTACACGCGCTACCTCACCATCGGGCTGGCGGTGCTGCAGTCGGCGACCTACGTGACGCTGGCGCGCAACCCGTCCCGGCTGTTCGGCAGCAACTGCACCAGCGTGCTGGTGGACCAGAACCTGTCCACGATCCTGATCATGATCCTGACGATGACGGCAGGCACCGGCCTGATCATGTGGCTGGGCGAGCTGATCACCGACCGCGGCATCGGCAACGGCATGTCGCTGCTGATCTTCACCTCGATCGCCGCCCGCTTCCCGGTCTCCCTGTGGGCGATCCACGACCAGCCCAGTGGCTGGACCAAGTTCGCGATCGTGCTGCTCCTCGGCGCCGTGGTCATCGCGCTGGTCGTCTTCGTCGAGCAGTCGCAGCGCCGGGTGCCCGTGCAGTACGCGAAACGGATGATCGGGCGCCGGATGTACGGCGGGACGTCCACCTACATCCCGCTGAAGGTCAACATGGCCGGTGTCATCCCGGTCATCTTCGCCTCCTCGCTGCTCTCCCTGCCGGCGCTGCTGGCGCAGTTCAACTCGAACACGGCCAAGCCCGCGGCATGGGTCACCTTCATCGAGCGCTACCTGCAGCGCGGCGACCACCCGCTGTACATGGTCATGTACTTCCTGCTGATCATCTTCTTCACCTTCTTCTACGTCTCCATCACGTTCAACCCGACCGAGGTCGCGGACAACATGAAGAAGTACGGCGGCTTCATCCCCGGTATCCGCGCGGGCCGGCCGACCGCGGAGTACCTCTCCTATGTGCTCAACCGGATCACCGTGCCCGGTGCGATCTACCTCGGGCTGATCTCGCTACTCCCGCTCATCGCGCTGGTGATGGTCGGCGCCGACCAGAACTTCCCGTTCGGCGGGACCTCGATCCTGATCATCGTGGGCGTCGGCCTGGAGACGGTGAAGCAGATCGAGAGCCAGCTGCAGCAACGTCACTACGAAGGGTTTTTGCGATGAGGCTGATAATCCTCGGGCCCCCCGGCGCCGGTAAGGGCACCCAGGCCACGCGGATCACGGAGTGGCTGGGCATCCCTGCCATCTCCACCGGAGACATCTTCCGCAGCAACATCGCGGCCGGCACCGCGCTCGGCAAGCAGGTCCAGCAGATCCTCGCGACGGGCGCGTACGTGCCGGACGAGGTCACCAACGCGGTCGTGCGGGACCGGCTCGCCCAGGAGGACACCGTCAAGGGCTTCCTGCTCGACGGCTATCCCCGCACCGCTGCGCAGGTCGAGGAGCTCGACGACATGGTCTCGGCCACCGGCACGGGCATCGACGCGGTGGTCGAGCTCGTCGCGCCGGTGGACGAGCTGGTCACCCGCCTGCTGGCCCGGGCCCAGACCGAGGGTCGGGTGGATGACACCGAGGAGGTCGTCCGGCACCGCCAGATGGTCTACCTGGACCAGACGGCTCCGCTGGTCGCGATCTACCGGGATCGGGGCCTGCTGCGCGAGATCGACGGGACTGGGGACGTCGACGAGGTGACCAGGCGCATCGAGTCCGTCCTTCGCCCGTGAGGCGTTGCTGATGTTCGGCCGACGGTCTCTCGACACCAAGACCCCGGACCAGGTGCGCCTGATGCGCGCCGCCGGCATCGTCGTGGCAGAGACGCTGGAGCTGCTCGCTGAGCGGGCCCGGCCCGGTGTCACCACGGGCGAGCTGGACCGGATCGCCGAGGACCACATCCGCGCCAAGGGGGCCCGACCCTCGTTCGCGGAGGTGCCGGGCTACCGGCACACGCTCTGCGTGAGCGTCAACGAGGAGGTGGTGCACGGCATACCCGGCGCCCGCGTCCTCGCCGAAGGCGACCTTGTCTCCATCGATGCCGGCGCGGTGCTGGAGGGATGGCACGGCGACGCTGCGATCTCCCTGGTGGTGGGCGGCCGCGAAGCGGGGTCCGCCCAGGACCTGGGCCTGATGGACGCCACCGAGGAGTCGCTGTGGCGCGGCATCGCCGCCCTGCGGGTCGGCTCGCCCTTGCACGACGTGGGGGCGGCGGTCGAGGACACCATCGTGGCGCACGGGCAGCAGCGCGGCGTCCGCTACGGGATCCTCGAGGACTACGTCGGGCACGGCATCGGCACCGCGATGCACGAGGCACCGCAGGTGCCCAACTACCGGGTCCGCGGCAAGGGGCCCACCGTTCGCTCCGGCCTGACCGTGGCGATCGAGCCGATGGTCACCCTGGGCAGCGAGCAGACCCATGTCCTCTCCGATGAGTGGACGGTCGCCACCGTCGACGGCTCCCGCGGCGCCCACTGGGAGCACTCGGTCGCGGTGTCGGAGGACGGCGTGTGGGTGCTGACGGCTCTGGACGGCGGTGCTGCCCGGCTGGCCGCGATGGGGGCCAGGTTCGCGCCGCTGGGATGACGCGGCCGTCCCCTCCACGGCACCGCGGATTTCACTCCCGAACCGCCGGTGACGTAAACTAGCTAGTCGGCAGACGTGCCTCTTGTCCTGACTTATCCCCGCGGCTGGTTGTGGTGGGTCCCGGACGTCGTCACACGGGTGCCGGTTCCAGTTCGACCCAGCTCAACCGACACGACTACTCGGCGACAGACGATGCCGGGCGGCTCACAACGGATAGTGGAGGACATGCCGAAGAAGGACGGTGTCATCGAGATCGAGGGCGTGATCGTCGAGGCTCTGCCGAACGCGATGTTCCGCGTGGAGCTGAGCAACGGCCACAAGGTCCTCGCGCACATCTCGGGCAAGATGCGCCAGCACTACATCAGGATCCTCCCCGAGGACCGCGTGGTGGTCGAGCTCAGCCCTTATGACCTGACCCGCGGACGCATCGTCTTCCGTTACCGCTAAGCAGGACCGCACCCCCCTCCCGCCCCCGACTCCAGACAAGCAGGGCAATGAAGGTACAGCCGAGCGTCAAGAAGATCTGCGACAAGTGCAAGGTGATCCGCCGTCACGGGCGGGTCATGGTGATCTGCGAGAACCTGCGCCACAAGCAGCGCCAGGGCTGACCAGCACCACCCCAGCACGACTCACGGGTTCTCGTCCCATGCAGCGCAGCACGCGACATCCAGCACGACAGCAGCTTCCGACCCCGGGTCGCCACAGGCGCCCGGACGTCACCCCTGGCACGGAGGCCGGGGACCGGACGGCACGGCATACGACAGCGGTATGCCGGACCGGACCGGAACGAGGCTGGTGCAGACCTCCGCACCGATCAGGAGAGCAACGATGGCACGACTCGTCGGAGTCGACCTCCCGCGTGAGAAGCGCGTGGAGATCGCACTGACCTACATCTACGGCGTGGGCCGCACCCGCGCCAAGCAGACACTCGTCGCCACCGGCGTCAGCCCGGACGTCCGGGTCCGCGACCTCGGCGACGACGAGCTCGTCAGGCTCCGCGACTACCTCGAGGGCAACTTCAAGGTCGAGGGAGACCTGCGCCGCGAGGTTGCCGCCGACATCCGCCGCAAGGTGGAGATCGGCAGCTACGAGGGCATCCGGCACCGCCGCGGCCTGCCCGTCCGTGGACAGCGCACCAAGACCAACGCCCGGACCCGCAAGGGACCCAAGCGCACCGTGGCCGGCAAGAAGAAGGCCGGTAAGAAGTAGTCCCGCTCCCGCTCGGCCACCGCCGAGCATCTGTCCTAGCACCGTGATCCAGCGCAGAGCCAGATCGGGCCGGACCACTTCCCCCGCTTTCCGAACCAGCCACCAGTAGAGGACCAGCCAGATGCCTCCCAAGAGCCGCACGGCCGCGGGCGCCAAGAAGGTGCGCCGCAAGGAGAAGAAGAACATCGCCCACGGGCATGCTCACATCAAGAGCACGTTCAACAACACGATCGTCTCGATCACCGACCCCGCCGGTGCCGTGATCGCCTGGGCGTCAGCCGGCCAGGTCGGCTTCAAGGGCTCGCGCAAGTCCACGCCCTTCGCAGCGCAGATGGCCGCAGAGGCCGCCGCGCGCCGCGCCATGGAGCACGGCATGCGCAAGGTCGACGTGTTCGTCAAGGGCCCCGGCTCCGGACGTGAGACCGCCATCCGCTCGCTGACCGCCACCGGCCTGGAGGTCGGCGCCATCAACGATGTCACGCCCACGCCGCACAACGGCGTCCGCCCGTCCAAGCGTCGCCGCGTCTGACCCGCCGGCTGAAGAAGAGAGATAGCCTCCATGGCCCGATACACCGGCGCTGACTGCAAGCGCTGCCGCCGCGAGAAGACCAAGCTCTACCTCAAGGGAGCCAAGTGCGACTCCCCGAAGTGCCCGATCGAGCTGCGCCCCTACCCCCCGGGCGAGCACGGTCGTGCGCGGACCAAGGAGAGCGAATACCTGCTGCAGATGCGCGAGAAGCAGAAGGCCGCCCGCATCTACGGCGTCCTGGAGAAGCAGTTCCGCGGGTACTACCAGGAGGCGCACCGCCGCACCGGCAAGACCGGTGAGAACCTGCTGCGCATCCTGGAGACCCGCCTGGACAACGTCGTCTACCGGGCCGGCTTCGCGCCGTCACGGGACATGGCTCGCCAGCTGGTCCGGCACGGCCACTTCCTGGTTAACGGCCACAAGGTGGACATCCCCAGCTTCCGGGTGTCCGAGAACGACATCGTCGAGGTCCGCGCCAAGTCCGTGGAGATGACCCCGTTCGTCGTGGCCCGCGCCCAGGCCGGGGAGCGCAGCGTCCCGGCGTGGCTGGAGGCCATCCCCACGCAGATGCGCATCCTGGTCCACTCGATGCCCGCGCGTCAGGTCATCGACACAGCCGTCCAGGAGCAGCTGATCGTCGAGCTCTACTCCCGGACCTGATCGGCGCCATTGGCACCAGCCGCCCAGCGCGGCGGCTGCCGCACCTGAAGTAACCCGCAGTACCGGCAGTACCCCCAGCAGGACGTGGGCCCGGCATACCGAGGCCGTGCCCGCGGGCTCCACCCGGAGAAGTAGCGCCGTGGTGGGGCGGTTCGCGAGGCGTCATATAGCGGTCGCCCGCGGGAAGGAACGAAGAGATGCTCATTGCACAGCGCCCATCCCTGTCCGAGGACGTCGTCGCCGACAACCGCTCACGGTTCGTCATCGAGCCGCTGGAGCCCGGTTTCGGCTACACCCTCGGCAACTCCATGCGCCGGACCCTGCTCTCCAGCATCCCCGGCGCATCCGTGACCAGCATCCGCGTCGACGGCGTGCTGCACGAGTTCTCCACCATCCCGGGTGTCAAGGAGGACCTCACCGAGATCATCCTGAACATCAAGGGCCTGGTCGTCTCCAGCGAGCACGACGAGCCGGTGGTCATGTACCTGCGCAAGCAGGGGCCCGGTGCGGTGAGCGCCGCCGACATTGCGCCGCCGGCGGGGGTCGAGGTGCACAACCCCGACCTGCACATCGCGACGCTCAACGGCAAGGGCAAGCTGGAGATGGAGCTGACCGTCGAGCGGGGCCGCGGCTACGTCTCGGCCCAGCAGAACAAGTCCGGTGACGCCGAGATCGGCCGCATCCCGGTCGACTCGATCTACTCGCCCGTGCTGAACGTCACCTACAAGGTCGAGGCGACCCGTGTCGAGCAGCGCACCGACTTCGACCGGCTGATCGTCGACGTCGAGACCAAGAGCTCGCTGGCGCCGCGAGACGCCATGGCTTCGGCCGGCAAGACCCTCGTCGAGCTGTTCGGGCTGGCGCGCGAGCTCAACATCGAGGCCGAGGGCATCGACATGGGCCCATCTCCCACCGACGCTGCCCTGGCCGCGGACCTGGCGCTGCCGATCGAGGACCTCGACCTCACCGTCCGGTCCTACAACTGCCTCAAGCGTGAGGGCATCCACACCGTCGGGGAGCTTGTCGGGCGCAGCGAGGCCGACCTGCTCGACATCCGCAACTTCGGTGCCAAGTCGATCGACGAGGTCAAGGCCAAGCTCGTCGGCATGGGGCTGCAGCTCAAGGACAGCCCGCCCGGCTTCGACCCCAGCGCGATCGTCGACAGCTACGACGACGACGACGACCTGGCGTTCGCCGAGGACGAGCAGTACTGAGCCGCCTGCTCGGGTGGTGACCGGCCGCCGAGCTGCTGACCTGATCCGCTGACCTGCTACACACGAGGAGAACGACACCATGCCCACGCCCACCAAGGGTCCGCGGCTCGGCGGCGGCCCGGCCCACGAGCGGCTGATCCTGGCCAACCTGGCCACGTCGTTGTTCGAGCACGACCGGATCACCACCACGGAGAGCAAGGCAAAGCGGCTGCGGCCACTGGCCGAGCGGCTGGTGACCTTCGCCAAGCGGGGGGACCTGCACGCGCGGCGCCGGGTGCTCACCATCGTGCGGGACAAGGGGGTGGTGCACCGCCTCTTCACCGAGATCGCCCCTGACATGGAGCGGCGCGAGGGCGGCTACACCCGGATCACCAAGATCGGCGGACGCAAGGGCGACAACGCTCCTATGGCGGTCATCGAGCTGGTCCGGGAGCCGCTCTCGGCGAAGAAGGCGACGGTCCGGGAAGCGGAAGCGGCAACCAGCCGTGCATCGCGTGGCACGGCGACTGCCGTGCCCGCCGCAGCACCGGCGCCCTCCCCGGCGGTCCCGGCGGAGGCTACGGCGCACGACGCTGCTGTGCCGGTCGAGACGGGGCAGACGCTCACGCCTATCGAGGATGCCCCCGCGGTGGGGGTCACCGGCTCCGACGACCCGCCCGCTGAGGCCGTCGAGCCCGCCGCGGCCGAGGACATAGCTCCTGTGGGGAGCGCAGCCGACGCCGACGCCGACGCCGACGCCGACGCCGCCCCGGATGACGCGTCCCCGCAGGGCCAGCCGCCGCAGGGCTGAGCGCTGCGCTGCGCGCACCGACCATGCCCCAGAACGAGCCCGCCACGTCCCCGCCGGGGCATGGCGGGCTCGTCCGCGTGCGGCTGGACGTCGGCTACGACGGCACGGGCTTCTCCGGATGGGCGGCCCAGCCGGGGCGGCGCACCGTCGAAGGCGTGCTCTCGGAGGCCGTGACGCAGGTGATTCGCCCCGGTCCTCCCGGCGACGCTGACCGTCCGGTGCGGTTGACCGTCGCCGGCCGGACCGACGCGGGAGTGCACGCCCGTGGCCAGGTGACGCACGCCGACGTAGAGACCAGGCTGTGGCTGGCGTTGTCCGGGACACCGGGACGGCAGCAGCGGGCTCCGGAACGCGCCGCGCTGGCCCGGCTCCGGGCGGTGCTCCCGGACGACCTGGTCGTGCACCGGGTGTCGGTGGCCCCGAACGGCTTCGATGCGCGGTTCTCGGCCATCTCCCGGCGTTACCTCTACCGGATCTGCGACGCCCCGGAAGCGCTGGACCCGCTGCGTCGCTGGGACACCGTCGTCGTGCGTCGGCGACTCGACGCGGCGGCCATGAGCGCCGCCAGCCAGATGCTGCTGGGGCTGGGGGACTTTGCCGCCTTCTGCAAGCGGCGGCAGGGTGCGACGACGGTGCGCCACCTGCTGGACTACTCCTGGCGCCGCGACGACGACGGTGTCCTGCTGGCGAGCATCACCGCGGACGCGTTCTGTCACTCGATGGTCCGCTCGCTCGTCGGCGCCGCCGTGGCGGTCGGTGAGGGCCGGCGGGCGGTGGGGTGGCCGGCGGAGGTGCTCGCGGGCGGGCAGAGGGGGGTCCAGGTCATGCCGGCTCGCGGACTGTCCCTGGAGCAGGTGGGCTACCCCCCCGAGGACCAGCTCGGCGCCCGGGCGCAGCGGTCCCGGTCGCTGCGCAGGCTCACGAGCAGGGTGGACCCGCCTGCATGACGTCGGCACCGGCATACGGGAGACTGCTCGACTGTGGGTCACCTCGACATCAGTGCGGTCGGCTACGCGCTTCCGGACGGCCGCCCGCTGCTCGCTGAGGTGAGCCTCCGGGTAGGTGAGACCGCCAAGATCGCCCTCATCGGGCCCAACGGCACCGGCAAGACCACGCTGCTGCGGATCGTTGCCGGGGACCTGCCGGCCCAGAAGGGCACCATCGCCCGCAGCGGCGAGCTGGGCGTGATGCGGCAGTTCATCGGGTCCGTCAGGGACGACAGCACCGTCCACGACCTGCTGCTCAGCGTCGCGCCAGCAGCCATCCGGGCCGCCGCCAAGGCCGTCGCCGACGCGGAGCTGGCGATGATGGAACGCGAGGACGAGCCCACTCAGCTCGCCTACGCGCAGGCTCTGGCCGACTGGGGCGACGTCGGCGGCTACGAGGCCGAGACGCTGTGGGACGTGTGCACGGTGGCGGCCATCGGCATCCCGTTCGAGCAGGTCCGGTGGCGTGCAGTCCGCACGCTGTCCGGCGGTGAGCAGAAGCGGCTCGTGCTGGAAGCGCTGCTGCGGGGCCAGGCAGACGTGCTGCTCCTCGACGAGCCGGACAACTACCTGGACGTACCGGCCAAGCGGTGGCTCGAACAGCAGCTGGTGTCCTCGCCCAAGACGGTGCTGTTCGTCAGCCACGACCGCGAGCTGCTCGACAACGTCGCGACGCGCATCGCCACCCTCGAGCCCGGCGCCGGCGGGAGCAGCCTGTGGGTCCATCCCGGCAGGTTCGCCACCTACCGACAGGCGCGTGCCGACCGGAACGCCAAGCTGGAGGAGCTGCGCCGACGCTGGGACGAGGAGCACGCCAAGCTGAAGGCGCTGGTGGTCATGTACCGCCAGAAGGCCGCGTACAACGCCGACATGGCCGCCCGCCTGCAGGCGGCGGAGACGCGGCTGCGCCGTTTCGTGGAGGCCGGGCCGCCTGAGCTGGTGCCCGCCGAGCAGCACGTCGCCATGCGGCTTCGGGGCGGCCGCACGGCCAAGCGGGCGGTCGTCGTGGACCGGCTCGAGCTGACCGGCCTGATGCAGCCCTTTGATCTGGAGGTCTGGTACGGCGAGCGGGTCGCCGTCCTGGGCAGCAACGGCTCGGGCAAGTCGCACTTCCTGCGGCTGCTCGCCCGGGGTGGCAGCGACCCGGACGTCGAGCACCTGCCGGTCGGTGATGTGCTCGCGCCGCCGGTCCAGCACACCGGCTTGGCGCGCCTGGGTTCACGGGTGCGGCCCGGGTGGTTCGCGCAGACGCACGAGCATCCGGCGCTGCTCGGGCGCACGTTGCTTGAGGTGCTGCACCGCGGCGACGCGCACCGTACCGGCAAGCCCCGTGAGGAGGCCGCCCGCGCGCTGGACCGCTACGAGCTGGCGCGGTCCTCGGAGCAGCGGTTCGAGTCGCTGTCCGGGGGACAGCAGGCACGCTTCCAGATCCTGCTGCTGGAGCTCTCCGGCGCCACGCTGCTGCTGCTGGACGAGCCGACGGACAACCTCGACCTGCACTCGGCGGAGGCGCTGGAGGACGGGCTCTCGGCGTTCGACGGCACGGTGCTGGCGGTGACACACGACCGGTGGTTCGCGCTGGGGTTCGACCGCTTCCTGGTGTTCGGACAGGACGGCTCGGTGTACGAGGCCGGCCAGCCGGTATGGGACGAGCGGCGGGTCAGGCGCGCCCGCTGACCGGGGCCTTCGCCGTCACGACGAGGTGCAGCCGCGATGTCCCAGAGACAGCCGCGAGGTCCCAAAGACAGCCGCCACGTCCCAGAGACACAGGACGATCGCGAGATTCATCCTGTGTCTCTGGGACCTCGGGAGGCGGGGTGGGACCTCGGCGGCGGCTTCGGCATACCTGAGTCGGTGTTTTGACCCTCGGGCTGAGCGACGGGTATCCTGACGAGTCGTTGTGCTCGTCGCGTGCTGCGACGCCGACGCTGGCCAAACCACCAACAGAACGAAGGCTATGACCGTGCGCACGTACACCCCCAAGGCCGCTGAGGTGACTCGCGCCTGGCACGTCATCGACGCGAGCGACGTCGTGCTCGGACGCCTGGCCAGCCAGACGGCCATCTTGCTGCGCGGCAAGCACAAGACCACCTTCGCGCCGCACGTGGACACCGGTGACTTCGTGATCATCATCAACGCCGAGAAGGTGGCGCTGACCGGCTCAAAGGTGCTGCAGAAGAAGGCCTACCACCACTCGGGCTTCCCAGGTGGCCTGCGTGCGACGAGCTACCAGGACCTCCTGGCCAAGAGCCCGGCACGTGCTGTCGAGAAGGCGGTACGCGGCATGCTGCCCCGCACGACGCTGGGCCGCCAGCAGCTCACCAAGCTCAAGGTCTACAACGGCTCGGTCCACCCGCACCAGGCGCAGCAGCCGGTGCCGTTCGAGATCTCGCAGGTCGCGCAGTAGCCCTGCGCCCACGGCAGTACCACTCATTTCGAAGACGACCAGCAGGAAAGCAAGGAGAACCGTGGCTGACACCACCAGCGAGGGCCAGGCACATGCGGTCGCCGACGGCGCCGACGTCGAGCTCACCAGCTACACCAGCGAGTCCGAGACGCCGGTAGCCGCCGAGCGTCGCCCGAGCGCGTCGGGCCCCGGCGCGGCCACCGGTCGGCGCAAGCAGGCCATCGCTCGCGTGCGGATCGTGCCGGGCAGCGGTGAGTGGAAGATCAACGGGCGCAGCCTGGACGACTACTTCCCGAACAAGGTGCACCAGCAGATCGTCTCCGAGCCGTTCAAGGTCCTGGAGCTGGACGGCGCGTTCGACGTGCTCTGCCGGCTGCACGGTGGCGGCTCATCCGGGCAGGCCGGTGCCCTGCGGCTCGGCATCGCCCGTGCGCTCAACGGCATCAACGAGGACACCAACCGTCCCACGCTGAAGAAGGCCGGCTTCCTGACCCGGGACCCGCGCGTCCCGGAGCGCAAGAAGGCCGGCCTGAAGAAGGCGCGCAAGGCGCCGCAGTACAGCAAGCGCTGACCGACCTCGCTGCGCAGCAGTGCCGCGTATGGCGGTCCACGGGCGCGGTTGCCCTCGCGCAGGCCGCCGGGCGTGACAGCTCGACACCTCGTCCGACAGCGCCGCCAGGACGGGCCCGACCGAGAGGCTGGTTCGTGGGTCGACTCTTCGGCACCGATGGTGTCCGTGGCATGGCCAACCGGGAGGTGACTGCCGAGCTCGCGCTCGAGCTGTCCGTGGCGGCTGCGCATGTGCTGGGCGACGTGGGCGCCTCCGCCTCGAACCGGCCGTGTGCGGTGGTGGGACGCGATCCCCGGGCCTCGGGCGAGTTCCTGTCCGCCGCCGTGATGGCCGGCCTTGCCTCCGCAGGGGTCGACGTGCTCGACGCGCAGGTCCTGCCCACACCGGCCGTCGCCTTCCTGACCGCGACCTCGGGCGCCGACTTCGGCGTCATGCTGTCCGCCTCGCACAACGCGATGCCCGACAACGGCATCAAGTTCTTCGCCAGGGGCGGCCATAAGCTGCCCGACACGGTCGAGGACCAGATCGAGGCACAGCTTCGGCAGCCGTGGGAGCGCCCCACCGGAGCCGGCGTCGGGCGGATCCGGCCGTATGGGGACGGCCTCGCCGTCTACGTCGCCCACCTGGAGCGGGCTCTGCCGCATCCGCTCAATGGCCTGCGGATCGTCCTCGACGCGGCGAACGGTGCGGCGTACCAGGCAGGACCCACCGCATTCCGCGAGGCAGGCGCCATGGTCGAGGTCATCGGGGGCGAGCCGGACGGCTATAACATCAACGACGGGTACGGCTCGACCCACCTGACCCGGCTCCAGCACGCCGTGGTGCGGCACGGCGCCGACCTTGGCCTGGCGGTGGACGGGGACGCCGACCGGTGCCTTGCCGTCGACGCGCTGGGGCGCGTGGTCGACGGGGACCAGATCCTGGCCATCCTCTCGCTCGCGCTCCGCGAGCGCGGTGAGCTCAAGGACGACACGGTCGTGGCGACGGTCATGAGCAACCTGGGCATGCTGGTGGCCCTTCGGCGAGAAGGCATCACCGTGCGCCAGACAGCCGTGGGCGACCGCTATGTGCTCGAGGAGATGAACGCGGGCGGCTACAGCCTGGGCGGCGAGCAGTCCGGCCACGTGATCCTGCCCGAGCACGGCACCACCGGCGACGGCCTGCTGACCGGCCTGATGCTGGCCTCAAGGCTCGCCGAAACCGGGCGGAGCCTGGCCCACCTTGCTTCGGTGATGACGCGGATGCCGCAGGTTCTGGTCAACGTCAAGGGCGTCGACAAGTCCCGTGTGGAGCTCGACGTGCACGTGCGCGACGCCGTCCGGGCCGCCGAGCGCCACCTCGGCGAGAGGGGTCGGGTGCTCCTGCGCAGCTCAGGCACCGAGCCGCTCGTCCGGGTGATGGTCGAGGCCGACGACGCCGCCCGCGCCCAGTCCGTGGCCGAGGAGCTCGCCGGTGTGGTCCGTCAGCACCTCGCCCTCTGAAACCCTCGGCACCTTTCCGCCACCCTCCCAGCACCCACCGTCCCGTGATACAGGTTCCCCCGTCCCGAAAACCCGTCAAGGAGGCACCATGCCGTACGAGGAAGTGACCGACGTCTCCTACACCACGTCCGCTAGCGCCACAGGGGGTCGCGACGGCCGGGTGGTCAGCGCGGACGGTGTCGTGGACCAGGAGCTGGCCCGTCCGGGCAACTTCAGCCAGCCCAAGGCGAACCCCGAGACGCTGTTCGCTGCGGGATACGCAGCCTGCTTCAACGGTGCACTGATCACCGCTGGGCGTAAGGAGGGTCTCGACCTCAGCGCGTCCACGGTGACCGCGACGGTGACGTTCGGCCGGACCGGTGACACCGGTTTCGGACTGGCAGTGGACCTGGTCGCCGAAGTCGTCGGTCTCGACGACCCCGACACGGCGTCCGAGCTGGTGGAGAGGGCGCATCAGGCCTGTCCCTACTCCAAGGCCACCCGCGGCAACATTGCGGTGACCGTGCGCGCCGCCTGAAACCCGTTGGCGCCCCCACTGGCTGCCGCTAGCGAGCGGGCAGCTCGTCGCGCCGCGGTGGGTCCGCGCCCGGGCGGGACACGGTGACGGCGGCACAGGCCAACGCCCGTTCGACCGACGCCCGGACGTCGTGCGTGGTAGCGGCCTGCAGCCGGTCGCGTGCCTGCGGGCCGCCCAGGTAGCCGTCGTCCAGCAGACCCGAGATGAGCCCGGCCATGAACGAGTCTCCGGCGCCGACCGTGTCGACCACGTCCACGGGCGGGGCCCGGAACGCCGTAGCGTCCGTGTCGGTGCCTGTCCTGACGACGGCACCCCCACCGCCTCGGGTGATGACCAGCAGCGTCGCCCCCAGCGCGGACCACCGCTGCAGCACGTCCAGGAGCGGCGTGCCGGGATACAGCCACTCGATGTCCTCGTCGCTGGCCTTGACCACGTCACTGAGGCCCACCAGCCGTTCGACCGTGGCAGCCACGTCCACGGGGTCACCCATGAGGGAAGGGCGGGCGTTGGGGTCGTAGGACACGCTGACGCGTTGCCGGTGGGCCTTGATGTAGTCCAGGACCGAGTCGGCGCCCGGTTGCAACGTCGTGGCGATCGAGCCGCAGTGGACATGCGTCACGTCCGTCGTGGGCAGCTCGGCGAACCGCTCCCACGTGATCTCGAACTCGTAGCGGGCCGCGCCGCTCCGGTCCAGGGTGGCAATGGCCGTCGAGGTGGGCGAAGCGGTGACGCTGTGGTCCGAGAGCTCGACGCCCGCCGCACGAAGGCGGTCGCTGATCATCCGGCCGTGCGCGTCGTCACCGATCTGGGTGGCGAACTGCACCTGGTGCCCGAGCCGGCCGAGCCCGAGCGCGACGTTGGCGGGGCTTCCGCCCGCGTGCTCGTCGACGGACCCGTCGGCCCGGCGCACCACGTCGATCAGGACCTCGCCGATGACCAGCGTGCACCTGGTCGGCTCCGCCATGCGAACTCTCCTGCTCGGTGCGTCGGACGTGGTGTGGCTGACGTTGGTGCGGCGGACGTTGGTGCGGCGACGGTCGTGGGCGGCCGTTGGTGGACCGGACGTCGGGTGTGCGCCGGACGAGGCAGCCAGCGGTAGGCAGCGAACCTGTCCGTCGAACGGAACGCACTCTAGGGCGACGACCGACGCTGGGCCAGCGGGGAGCTCGCAGGGGGCGGCTGGCGTTCGGCTCCCGGCTTCGGTGACCATAGGGCAATGAGCACCGCAAGCCCGGCCGCGCCGCCCCACGAGACGCAGCCGCCGCACGGGCGCGGGCCCACGCGCCGCGGCATGGGCAGTGTCGGCAACATCATCCGGTCGATGGCTGTCGTGCTCGGCCTGGTCGTCGGGGTGATCCTGTTGGTTCCGCGGCAGAACGCCGTGGTGCAGCCACCGGTCGACGTCACGCCCCTGGCCCGTCAGGTGGCCTCCCAGACGAAGTGGCCGATCCTGACGCCGCAGGGCCTTCCGGATGGCTGGCGGGCCACGAGCGTGCGCTACGTCCGCTCCACCGATGCCCTGATGACGTGGCACGCGGGGTACATCTCCCCGGAGCAGAACTACGTCGCGATCGAGCAGACCAAGGGCGCGACCGACCTGTGGGTGCAAGCGCAGACCAACAGGGGCAGACCGGAGGGCACCCTGACCGCGGGGGGCCGCTCCTGGGAGAAGGTCGACCGGCTCGACAAGGTCCAGTTCAGCCTGGTCGAGCGTGCCCCGACCCCTGGCCAGCTCACCACCATCCTGACCGGCACCGCGCCGTATGCCGAGCTCGCCGCCTTCGCCGGCTACCTCAGGCCGGTGGCGCCGTCCTGAGCGACGGCCGCCGCTGGCCACTCGGACGTCACTGCCCCGCGGCTGCGTTGGGGCCACTGCGCGCAGGCCGCACACCACCGGTGAGCTGCGCTTCGGCACCGTCGAGCCATCGGCCGCAGTGGGTCGCGAGAGCCTCGCCCCTCTGCCAAAGCGCGAGACTGTCCTCGAGGCCGACCTGGCCTGCCTCGAGTCGCGCAACGATGCTGACGAGCTCGTCCCTGGCCTGTTCGTAGCCGAGCCCGGCGATGTCGTCGGGGACCGTCGGTGGCTCACCGTCCCGGTGGTCGCCTACCCCCGGGTCGTCGCTGATGTCCTGACCGGAGTCGCTGTCCGGAGCGGACGGCGACTCGGGCGGTGGCCCCGACGGGGGACCGGTCGGGCTCTGCGTCGGCACGGCTCCACTGTAGGACGGGAGCGCGGCACCGGGCACGTGGACGCGGTCAGCGTCCGACGACCCGTACGCCGAAGTCGCCCCGGGCCACGCGCACCCGCAGCAGCTCGTCGGCCTCGACGTCCGCCTGGTCCTCGACGACGCGGCCGTCCTGGTGCTGCACGACCGCGTAGCCGCGCCGCAGCGTCGACAGCGGGGACAGCGCCTGGACCTGCGCTCGCAGATGGACCACCTGGTCGCGGGCCCGGTGAATCTTGGCCACCACCCGCCGGGACGCCCGGTCGCGCAGGCTCTCCACCTCTCGCCTTCGCGCCCTGACCAGGGACATCGGCTCGGCCAGGACCGGCCGGCTGCGCAGTGCGGTCAGCGCTCGCTGCTCGGACTGCACCCGTGAGCCGACGGCGCGTCCTGAGCGCCCGGCCAGGGCGGAAATGTCCGCCCGCTGCTCCGCCACATCGGGGACCACACGTTTGGCGGCGTCGGTCGGCGTGGAGGCGCGGACATCGGCGGCGAAGTCGAGCAGCGGCGTGTCGACGTCGTGCCCGATCGCGCTGACCACGGGCGTCCGACAGGCAGCGACGGCACGCACCATACCCTCGTTGCTGAACGGCAGCAGGTCCTCGAACGAGCCGCCCCCCCGGGTGACGACGATGACGTCCACCTCGGGATCCCGGTCGAGGTCGGTCAGCGCGTCAACCACCTCGACCACCGTGTTCGGTCCTTGGACGGACACCTGGCGCACGTCGAAGCGCACCCCTGGCCAGCGGCGCAGCGCGTTCTGCACGACGTCCTTCTCCGCTGCACTGTTGCGGCCGCAGATCAGCCCGACCGTCCGCGGCAGGAAGGGGAGCGCCCGCTTGCGGTCGGCGTCGAACAGGCCCTCGGAGGCCAGCACCCGCTTGAGGTGCTCGAGCCGCGCGAGCAGCTCGCCGACGCCGATCGGGCGGACCTGCCGGGCGTCGAGATGCAGCGTGCCGCGCTTGGTCCAGAACTGCGGCTTGGCCTGCACCACGACCCGCGCGCCTTCCGAGAGCGGGCTGCTCATCGCCTCCAGCGTGGCGACGCGGACGGTCACCGACAGGGACATGTCGACGTCTGCGTCGCGCAGGACCAGGTACGCGGTGGGCACGCCGGGGCGGCGGCTGACCTGCACCACCTGGCCCTCGACCCACAGGGTCGACATCCGGTCGACGTAGTCGGCGATCTTGAGGCTGAGCAGCCGGACCGGCCAGGGTGACTCGGCAGTGGTGTCCGCCGCCTTCTGCGGCAGGTTCTGGGGGCTGCTCACGAGCACACTGTAGGAGCGAGGTCGGCATGTCCGGGCCGGCACGCGGAGCCGCCTAGAATGGGCCAGTGCTGGAGGACCGTGTCATGCCTGCCGGGCGGGTGCTGCTGGCTGCCCCGCGAGGCTACTGCGCGGGCGTGGACCGGGCGGTCGTCACAGTGGAGAAGGCGCTGGAGCTCTATGGCGCTCCGGTCTACGTGCGCAAGGAGATCGTTCACAACAGGCACGTGGTGACCACGCTGCAGGACCGCGGGGCGGTGTTCGTCGAGGAGACCGACGAAGTGCCCGAGGGTGCCACCGTGATCTTCTCCGCGCACGGCGTCGCCCCCGTGGTGCACCGGGAAGCCGAGGCCCTCTCGCTGAGAACCATCGACGCCACGTGCCCCCTGGTTACCAAGGTCCACCGCGAGGCGGTGCGCTTCGCGGGGGAGGACTACGACATCCTGCTCATCGGCCACGAGGGGCACGAAGAGGTCGTCGGCACCGCCGGGGAGGCGCCGGAGCACATCACCCTCGTCGACGGTCCGGACGACGTGGTCAACGTCGAGGTGCGCAACCCTGAGCGGGTGGTCTGGCTCTCCCAGACGACGTTGTCGGTCGACGAGACGATGGAGACCGTGCGCAGGCTGCGCGAGCGGTTCCCCCGGCTGCAGGACCCGCCGAGCGACGACATCTGCTACGCGACGCAGAACCGTCAGGTCGCGGTCAAGCAGATATCGGCGCAGTGCGAGCTGATGCTCGTCGTGGGCTCGCGCAACTCCTCCAACTCGGTACGCCTGGTGGAGGTCGCTCTGGAGCATGGGTCGAAGGCGGCCCACCTGGTCGACTACGCGGCCCAGATCGACCCGGACTGGCTGCACGGGGTCTCCACGGTCGGCGTGACCAGCGGGGCGAGCGTGCCGGAGATACTGGTCAAGGACGTGCTCGCCTACCTGGCTGAGCGGGGTTTCGGCGACGTGGAGACGGTCGAGTCCGCGCAGGAGAGCCTGCTGTTCTCCCTGCCAGCCGAGCTGCGTCGCGACCTCAAGGCACGCTCCGGTGTCGACTCCGCATCCGTCCGCCACGACGCGGGCGCCCTGCACTGACCCGTGCACTGACCCGTCCACTGACCCGTGTGCGGTCTAGGCGGTGCGCCGCCCGGCGCGCGTGGCGTGCTCGACGGCGGTGCCGCCACGCGGGCGGGAGCATCCCAGCTCAGCCTCGCTCAGCTGCAGGCGCTCCACCTGCGGCTCCAGGGCTTCGAACAGCTCCACCGCGGTGAGCGGTCGCGGCGACACCTCCAGCGGAGCCACGGCTGCTGCCGGCGAGTCGGCCAGCTCGAGCGCGTGCATCGAGCGCGCCGTCACCAGCACCCGGGACTCCAGTGACCCGATGAGCGCGTTGTAGCTCTCGACCGAGCGCTGCAGCGCCTTGCCCATCGCGGTGGCATGGCCCGCGACAGAGCCGAGCCGCGTATACAGCTGGCTGCCCAGGTCCAGCAGCTGGCGGGCGTTCGTGGTCAGCGAGTCCTGCTGCCACGTGAACGCTACGGTGCGCAGCAGCGCGAGCAGGGTGCCTGGCGAAGCCAGCACGACCTTCGATCGCATGGCGTGGTCGAACAAGGAGGCGTCTGCACCCATGGCTGCACCGAGGATGGCGTCGCTGGGCACGAAGCATACGACGAGCTCCGGAGATGTGGAGAAGGCAGTCCAGTAGGCCTTGCCGGCCAGTGCATCGACATGGCCGCGTAGTGCGCGTGCGTGCAGGGCCAGGAGGCGCTCCCGCTCGCCTGCTGGGATGCCGTCGCTCTGGGCGTCGAGGAACGACGTCATCGGCACCTTGGCGTCGACCACGAGGCACTTGTCGCCGGGCAGGTGCACCACCACGTCCGGTCGGACCGCCTTGTCGTGGTGGCTCACCGCGGCGACCTGCTCCTCGAAGTCGCATCGCGCCAACATCCCCGAGTGCTCCAGCACTCGCCGCAGCTGCACCTCTCCCCACGCGCCGCGGACGGTCGAAGCGCTGAGCGAGCCGACCAGGGAGGCGGTCTGCGCCCGCAGTGCATCGGTGGACGTGGCCACCGAGGTGAGCTGGCCGCCGATCCGACCGAACTGCTCGGCTCGGTCCCGCTCCAGCGTGCCGACCTGCCGCTCGACCCGGCCCAGTGCGTCCCGCAGAGGGGCCAGCTCGGCGGCGGTCTGGGCGTCGTCTGCCAGAGCCGCCTCCAGGACCCCGACCCGCTCGCGCAGCAGGGTGCGCTCGGTCGCCAAGGCGGCGGCGGATGCGGATGCGGACAGGCGGACCAGCACGGCCCCCACCAGCGCACCGAACAGCGCTGCGGCCACTGCGGTGACGAGAAGCTCCATGTCGCCTACCGTGGCATGCGGCACCGACAGAGCTCGGCAAGGATGGCGTCATGTCCAGACTTGGCGTGGTTTTCGTGCCGACCCTGCCGCCGGAACGCCTGCGTGAGGTCGCCCAGGCCGCTGACCGGGCCGGCCTGGACGAGCTGTGGCTATGGGAGGACTGCTTCAAGGAGGGCGGTATTGCCGCCGCCGCCGCTGCGCTCGCCTGGACCGAACGGCTGCACGTCGGCATCGGGCTGCTGCCGGTACCGCTGCGCAACGTGGCGCTGACCGCTATGGAGCTCGCGACCCTCGAGCGGCTCTTCCCCGGACGGTTCATACCGGGAGTGGGCCACGGGGTCCAGGCGTGGATGGCGCAGGTCGGCGCCCGGGTGGGCTCGCCCCTCACGCTGCTGCGCGAGTACACGATCGCGCTGCGGGCACTGCTCGATGGCGGTCGCATCAGCACCTCTGGGCGTTACGTCACGCTGGACGACGTGGCGCTGGACTGGCCGCCTGCCACCGCCCCCGAGCTGCTCGGCGGGGGCGTGGGCCCCAAGTCGCTGGCACTGTGCGCAGAGCTCTGCGACGGCACGATACTGACCGGTGGGGTGACGGTGGAGGAGGTACGGGCCTCCAGCGAGGTCGTCCGGGCGGCACGGGCGAGCGTTGGTCTCTCTGGCCCGCATCGGGTGGTGGTGTTCGTCATGACGGCGACCGGCGACGGCGCCAGCGAGCGGCTGCGGGCGGAGACCGAGCGGTGGGGGCTCGACCCCTCTGCCGGGACCGTCGGCGCCGCTGGGGACGCCGCCGCCGTGGCGGCCGCGTACCGGCAGCTCGCTGATGCCGGCGCCGACACGATCGTCGCCCAGCCGACGACGGACGAGCCGGACCTCGCAGGGCTGATCCGATTCGTCGCGACGCAGGTGCGCCCGCTGCTGGAGAGCTGAGCGATCGTCGAGGCCGCCCATGCAGTCCCGAGCGGACGGCATACCAGCTGGCGTCAGCGCACTAAACTCCTGTCCTTGTGGCTCTCACCATCGGCATCGTCGGCCTGCCCAACGTCGGCAAGTCCACCCTGTTCAACGCCCTGACCAAGAACACGGTGCTGGCGGCGAACTACCCGTTCGCGACCATCGAGCCGAACATCGGCGTCGTCGCCCTGCCCGACCCGCGGCTGGAGGTTCTCGCCGGGATCTTCGCCAGCGCCAAGGTCCTTCCGGCCACGGTGTCGTTCGTCGACATCGCGGGCATCGTCCGGGGCGCCTCCGAGGGCGAGGGGCTGGGCAACAAGTTCCTGGCGACGATCCGGGAGGCGGACGCGATCTGCCAGGTGATCCGGGTCTTCGCCGACGACGACGTCGTCCACGTCGAGGGCAAGGTCTCGCCCGAGAGCGACATCGAGACGATCAACACCGAGCTCATCCTGGCCGACCTGCAGACCCTCGAGCGCGCGATACCCCGGCTCGAGAAGGAGGTCAAGGGCAAGAAGACCGACAAGGCGACCTACGACAACGCAGTCCGCGCGCAGGCCGTCCTCGACCGGGGACAGACGCTGTATGCCGCCGGTGCGGCGGCCGACGTCGACCTCGACGCTGTGCAGGAGCTCACCCTGCTCACGACCAAGCCGTTCCTCTACGTCTTCAACCTGGACGAGGACCAGCTGACCGACGCCGAGCTGAAGGCGTCGCTCTCAGCGCTGGTGGCACCAGTCGAGGCGATCTTCCTCGACGCCAAGCTGGAGATGGACCTCGCGGAGCTCGACGCCGACGAGGCCGCCGAGCTGCTGGCGTCGGTGGGCCAGGAGCAGAGCGGCCTGGACCAGCTCGCCCGGGTCGGCTTCCACACCCTGGGGCTGCAGACCTATCTGACCGCGGGGCCGAAGGAGTCACGGGCCTGGACCATCCACCAGGGCTGGACCGCACCGCAGGCGGCGGGCGTGATCCACAGCGACTTCCAGCGGGGTTTCATCAAGGCTGAGGTGGTCTCGTATGCCGACCTGGTTGCGGCCGGCTCCATGGCGGAGGCCAAGTCTCGCGGACGGGTCCGCATCGAGGGCAAGGACTATGCGATGGCCGACGGCGATGTGGTCGAGTTCCGCTTCAACGTGTAAAGCCGCAGGTCAGGTGCTCTTTAGGCGTCGTCCGCCCTCACAGTGCCCTCACCAGCGCCGAGGACTTCGGCGGCAAGCCGGGCCGAGGCGTCGCGCACGCGGTCCTCGGCGGTCGGCCACAGGTGGGCGTACGCGGTGAGCGTCGTGGTCGACCTGGCGTGGCCCAGAGCTCGCTGAACCGCCACGACGTCGCAGCCCGAGGCGATCAGCCCGGACGCGAAGAGGTGCCGTAGGTCGTGCAGGCGGACGCCCTCGACCTGCTGAACGTCAGCGGTGGGGGTCCGGGTGGTCGTCTGCGAACTTGTCAGCAGCGCGCTGGCTGATGATGCCCTCGTCGAGGAGCCACTCGACGGCGCGGCGCTGGGCTCGGACGTCCCTGAAGGCGTGCCAGGTCGAGATAAGCCCCGTGTGGTGCTCGTAGAGTCGGTCCTTGAACCGGCGGAATGCTCCGCGTCCCTGGAGCGCGTCGGCCAGGCGTTGTCCTGCTGCACGATCGGTGACGCCGGCTGCGAAGTCGGCCATGTCCTGGTACAGACGTACGACGGTAGCGGGTCGATGATGATCAGGTCCAGCTCGTCGAGTTCGACGGGGTTTTCGCCGTCGATGCCGGTGTCTGTGGTCCAGAACGCCACCTGGCCCGTCCGCGGGTCGAGCAGCCAGCGATGCTCGTAGTCCGTCTGATCTGCGAGCGCGGTCGCGATCTCGTCAACGTCGATCAGGTCGAGGTCGAGCACCAGATCAGGCTATGACTCCAGCTGACATTCCTGGGAACAGCAGGGTCACGATCTCGGACATGCCGGCCCGTTCGCGGGGGCTGTACCCACGGTCGGGGGGGCGCTGATGGTGCCTCAAGAAGACCTTGACGACCGACAGGGTCACAAGTTAGCTTGCTGTGGTGGATGACCCGATCATCGCCCCGTCCGCGCTGAAGCACAGGCTGGGCGAGGACGAGATCCTCCACGCGTACCGCAACCCGATCCGGGTCTGGGACCTCGGCGACGGATTCACCATGCTGATCGGCGCGAACGCCGCGGCGATCAGCCTCGAGGTCGGATACATCCACGGCAAAACAGCGGTCGTCATCGTCCACGCGATGCCGGCCAGGGAGAAGTTTCTGAGGTGATGAGTGATGCCACGAAGCGTTGAAGAGATCCTGAAGCACGCCGATGAGCTCGCTGCACGATTCGAGAACTACGAACCGGACCCGAGCGACGAACTCGACCCCGCAGCGGTCACGGCTCTGCGTGCCGCGGTCAGGGAACGCTCGGAGGCCGAGCGCCACCTCATCGAGGCCGTGAGGCAGGCCCGCGCCGCCCGGCTGTCGTGGTCGGCCATCGGCGCCCTGGTCGGGACCAGCGGGGAGGCCGTCCGCCAGCGGTACGCCGACAAGGTCGCCTGACACGCGGCGGTAGGACGCACCTTCCCGATCGCGCGGATCGCGGTACGCGTTCAGGTCGCCACGACGGCACGCACGAGGGTCTCGTTGAGGATCTGCTCAGCGGTCTGCGCGGCCGTGAGGTCAGATGTGTCGAACCACCAGCCCAGGCTTCCAAAGTGCCTGCGCATCGACACCCCCAACTCGGCATAGCCGTTAAAGAAGAACTGCTGTTGTGGAGGACGGATCTCCTTGCGGTACCGGCACACCTCAACTCCCGGATCCAGAACTACGAGCAGCAGCCGACGGGAAGCTAAGTGGTCAGCCTCGTAAGTCCGTCGGAGGTCAGGGGTTGTCGAGGTAGAGGGCGGCGGCGCAGTCGAGGGCTTCCTCGGGGGTGCCCGCGGTGAACCCGGTGGGCAGGAACTGGTCTTGGTAGC
>JAABUM010000146.1_pt1 | contig 140995 bp, 147 predicted proteins | sample 5559161 | NCBI WGS metagenome assembly JAABUM01 (sample SAMN10711868, study PRJNA513369) | rock metagenome | isolation source: Antarctica rocks | place: Antarctica: Victoria Land, Siegfried Peak nord
GCCTGCAGCGCTTGGGTCAAATCTGTTACCGTGGTCATAGGGACACTCCTTTGACTTCTAAGGTCATCTACACCCTTATGATGCCAAAAGAGCGTCCCTGCTCATTTCTTAGCTTGATGCGAGTGGGGGATCAGGTGCTCGCCCTCGACGGTCGCCCGCCGACGCAACGAGACGCTGGCCTCTGGGTGGGTGATCAGGTGGCCGTGCGCGGGCTGACGGGCCGGGTCACGCGGGTATCGGCCCTGGACCTCCAGGCCGGCCGCGACCCCCTGCCCCTCCTCGTGCTCAGCCCCTGGTTCTTCCTGCTTGGCCTGCTCGTGGTCCTGCGCGCGCCGTACCCCCACGTCGGGCGCGCCGCGTACGCCCTCTTCGGCAGCGCGGCCTGCGCCCTTGCGCTCGCGCCCGCGGCGGATGCTGATCAGGTGGTCGCCGGTGTGGTCGAGTTCGCGGTGGTTCTGCTCTTCGCCGCCGCCTTCCTCCGCTTCTTCCTCACCTTCCCCCGGCTGCGTGGCGCGCGCGGGTGGCGGTGGGTCCTCGTCGCGCCCCTGACCGTCATCGCCCTCGACCTGGCCGGACTCATCTGGCCGGCGCTCGCCGCTAGCGCCTATCGCCTGCGGCTACTCGTCCTGCTCGTCTACTTGCTCCTGGGCGCGGGGGTGCTGGTCGACGAGCTTATCCGCCAGCGCGCGCGTGACCTGCGCCGCGGGCTGGCGATCATGGGCGCGGGCACGGTGGTGAGTATCCTGCCGTTCGCGACGCTCTACCTCGTGCCCCTGCTGCTCCACCGACCCGTGCGCGAGCGCGGAGCACGCCGCCCTCGGACTCGTCCTCCTGCCCGCGAGCTTCGCCTATGCCATCCTGCACCACAACGTCCTGGATATGCGCTTGCTCCAGCGCTGGCTCGTGTACGTCCTGCTCTGGGTCCTGTTGTTCGCGCCCTGCGTGGTTGTGGCCGCCGTCCTGTACGACAGGTCCAGCGGCGGTCCACCGGGGACGGGCCGCACTATCGCGGCGGCCACCCTGCTCGCGCTGCTCACGACGGTCGTGTTCGGCCCGCTGCACGGCCGGTTACGCCGCCGCGCGGATCGCCTGCTCTTCAAGGACAGCTACGACTATCGCGCCTCCTTACAGGGCCTCAGCCGGGAACTGTCGCTGGCGGGCGACCCCGCGACGCTGGGGACGGAGGTCCTCGACACGCTCCGCCGGCTGATGAACCTCGATTTCGCCGCGCTGCTCGTTTGGGACGGGGCGGCCCTCGGCGTCCGCGCGGCGACGGGCGCGTACCAACCCGCGCTGCTCACCGCGCTGGTCATGGCCGCAGAGGACGTGGGGGACGTGCCGCGCGTGGTACCCCTGGCGTCTAGCGAGGGCGGCCTCACTGTCCTGGTCCTGCTCGTCCCCCTGCGCACCCGCGGCGACGTCGTCGGCCACCTCTGCCTCGGACCGAAGGCCACGGGCGAGCCTTTTCGCGCCGAGGACCATGACCTGCTGGGCACGCTCAGCGGGCACCTCGCCGCGCTCGTGCGCAACGCCCACCTCGTCGGCGACCTCTCCGCGCAGGTGGGCGCGCTCGACGCGCTCAACGAGCGGCTCCAGCGCGCGCAGGAGGAGGAATGGGCGCGCCTGGCCGCCGACCTGCACGACGAGCCGCTGCAGACGGCGCTCGCGTTGCAGCGCCGGCTTGTCACCATCGCCGGCGCCGAAGGGGGTGGCGGGGTCGCTGTCCCCGTCGCGCTCGGCCAGCGGCTGATCGTCGAGTTGCGCGCGCTCTGCACGAGCGCGCGCCCGCCCGTGCTCGACGACCTGGGGCTCCTCGCCGCGCTCGACCTCCTCGCGCAAGAGCGCGGCGCGGAGGCGGGTATCGCGATCGCCCTCGACGCCGACCCCGTGCTCGCGGGCCGCGCCCTCACGCCTGCGACCCAGTTGGTGCTGTATCGCGCGACGCAAGAGTCGCTCAACAACTGCCTGCGCCACGCGCACCCGCGGGCGATCGAGATTGCCGTGTGGCGGCACGGGGCCATGGCGTGCCTCCGCGTGAGCGACGACGGCGCGGGGTTCACGCCACCCGCCCGCCTCGATGCCCTCGCGGCGCAGGGACACCGCGGGCTGGCCGGGCTCCAGGCGCGCGTGCGGCGCGCCGGGGGCCGGCTCGACATCGCGTCCGCGCCCGGCCGGGGAACCGTCGTGCGCGTCGAGCTCCCACTCGCGGGGGGAACGCCATGATCGACGTCCTGCTCGTCGACGACCACATGCTGGTGCGCCAGGGCACGCGCGAGGCGTTGCGTGCGGCCGCGGACATCGCGATCGTGGCCGAGGCCGCACAGGGGGCGGAGGCGCTGCGGCTGGCCCACGCGTCGCGGCCCGACGTGGTGTTACTCGACATCAAGCTCCCCGACATCAGCGGCATCGACATCGCGCGGACCCTGCACGAGGACCTGCCCGACACCAAGATCGTGATCCTGACCGGGTACCACTACGAGCAGTACGTACGCGCCCTATTCGCCATCGGCGTGCAGGGCTATCTGCTCAAGAGCGACCCCGGACTCGAGCTCATCGCGGCGATCCGCGCGGTCCAGCGCGGCGAGCAGGTGCTCAGCGCCGAGATCGCGCGCACCCTGGCGTCCCGCACACTGCGCTCGGGCGTCGCCGCGACGCCCACGCTCTCCGAGCGCGAGCGCGCGGTCCTGACGCTCCTGGCGCGCGGACGACGCAACAAGGAGATCGCCCGGACGTTAGGGATCGAGACCTCGACGGTCGAGACGTATATCAGCAATGCTATGATCAAGCTCGACGTGCCGACGCGCATCGAGGCCATCCTCGCGGCCATCCAGCGCGGCGCCATCGCGCCTGACGAGTGAGACCGTCCGCCTGCCGCTGAAGACGTAGGCGCCCTTCGTTGAAACGCGGGAATACACATAGGCTCGTCGTGGGCTGCGGTCCTCGCCGCCGCCCTCATCGGCGCCTATGTGGCCCTCGCCGTCCTGCTCATCGTCGGCGTCCTGCGCGTCGTGCGGACTCGTCTGGACGGCCACCGCTAGCCCTCCTGGACGCGCCACAGCGCCGCCCGGCGTGGTGCGACGCGCCCATCCAGGGGCCTCAGATCGTGGTGCTATTTTAGTACGACGGGGGCTCCAACGGGCCGCGAAACGTAGTACCATCCGTAGCGGCGATGTAGGCGCCCCGCGCCAGGTCAAGCACGCGCTGCCGGTTGAGCTGCGGCATCAAGGAGACGTCGTACTGGTCAAGCGTCTTGAGCGTGGGGAATTTGGCCGCGGCCAGGCGCCGCTTCTGCATGTTCTCGTCGCGCTGCGCCAACTCCTCGTCGAGCAACGCGAGCAAGAACCCGTCATAGGAGAGGTTGCGCTGGGTGGCGTCCTGGGCCACCTTGGGGTAGCGGGCCAGCACGACGGGCAGGCGCAGGCGGCGCAGGTGCTCCTCTAAGAGCAGCGTCTGGGCTGTCGCTTCGGGACTGGGCATGCGTGTCGCGGTCATGGACAGACCTCCTGATGGGAAAATAGCCCCCAGGGCTATTTTCATCGGCGGGGGTGGCCGCCGCAGCGGCCATGGGGGACTCATAGGCAAAAAGCCGGTCGAAGCAATGCGGATCGGGCAGGGGGATCTGAAGCTGGGCCAGATGGGTCAGCGTGGGCAGGGCCTCCAGGTCGACGAGTGTCGCTGGCGGCGGCGCGTCAAGCTCCTGATAGACGAGTTGCGCGACGCCATCGGCGGACCAGCAGCACAGCCCGTAGGCCCGCTCCAGTGCGGCGGGGAGCACGGCGGGCGTGTAGCGCGCGTGGAGTTGCAGGATGCGCACGAACTCGCGGCGCGCCTCCTGGGGCCGGGCCAGTTGGAGCGCCGCGAGGTAGGTGCGGTAGATCGGCGGCCACTGCGTGGCCCACTGCTGGATGGGGCGCGCCAGGTCGAACGCGCCGGCCTTGTGCTCCAGCAGGGCTAGATAGTGCAGCGGGTCGAGTTGCTCGCCGTCGCGGCCGTAGAGGCGGGGGTGCCGCGCGACGACGGTCTGCCCGTCGGTGATCTCGATCTCCCAGGGGAAGGCGCGCAGCAGCAAGCGCTGGCCTTCATAGCGCGTCGGCACGCTGTAGCGGTTGCGCTCGAAGGTGACCAAGCTCTGCCGCGTGGCCCGTGTCGCCCGCGTGCGGCAGCAGGGGTAGCCGTGCCGCTGCAGCGGGAACAGGTGGGCCCGTTCCTCCTGCCCCAACGCCCCGATCGTGTCGCCCCGCCCCGAGGCCGGGCGCGCGAGCCGCTTGTGGTTGGCCATGGCGGTCGCCACGTTGTGGGCCGTGAGCGTCGGCGGGGCTGTCGAGGCCACCGAGGACGGCAGCGTCATCACCTTGGACGCCCTGACGGTCGACCTGTGCGTCGCGCTGCCGGTGACGCCGACCCGGCGGTCCCGTCCACGCCTCCTGAGTTGTTTCCGGCGCGGCGTCCTCCACATCTGTGCCACTCTTCTGGCCGAGCGCCCGCTGCCACGAGGCTTCTTCGTTCCCTTGCCCTGGCCCGCGACCTTCCCGACAGCCTCACCTGCCCTGGCCCTATGTGTGGCATAAGGGCTAACCTGCCCTCAAAAGGGGGCGCCCGACGTGGCGCGGAGAGAGACCAATCCGCATGGGTCGGGGGTGAGGGGGAGAACTAAATGACCCTGCGGCGGCGGCCAGTTCGTCGAAACGGCACGCTGTATACTGGTTGTGATACCCTGTCCAACAGACAAAGTCGAAGGCGCGGGAGGCAGCGCATCTATGACGACCATTAGTGACGAACAGTTTATCTCGACGATCTACGATCGGTTGCTGATCGAGGATGATACGGAGGAGAGCGTGTCCGGATCCGACTATCACCTGGCCGCGATCTTCGCGCTCTACGATGTCTTGCTGCGCTACGCCCAGCGCGCCCTCAAGCGCTGGTACGTCACGGCTGAGGTGCTCGTGCTCGTCGACGTGCCCGACCGCGTCCGGAATCCCTGGCGCGCCATGCCCGATGTCTACGTGGTGCGCGACACCCCCGACACGTTCCGTACCTCGCTCGACACGCGCGCGGGCGCGTCCTTCCCGCAGTTCCTCTGTGAGGTCGCCAGCAATAGTACGTGGGACCGCGACATCGTGGAGAAGCAGCGCGTCTACGCCGACCTCGGCGCGCGGGAGTACCTCGTCTTCGATCCCACAACCGAGTTTTTGGGCCAATCGCTGCGCGCGTGGCGACGCGCTCCGACCGGCGCGTGGGAGTCCTGGGAGCCGGAGGGGCAGGGTTTCTTGACGAGTACGGCGCTCGATGGGCTGCGCTTGCGCGCGGAAGGCACACTGCTACGGGTGTACGACCCGCTGGGCGCGTTGCTGCCGACCGCGCGGGAACTTGACGGCATCGCGCGCGAACGCGAGGCGCGACAGCGGGAGGACGAGCGCGTGATGCGGGCGCAGGCCGCCCGCTTGGCGGAGACCGAGCAGATAACGCAGGCGCAGGCCGCCCGCTTGGCGGAGACCGAGCAGATAACGCAGGCGCAGGCCGCCCGCTTGGCCCAGCTAGAGGAAGAACTTACCCTGCTGCGCACTCGGGGACACATCACCTAAGCAAGGCTGCTTTTCAAAATGGTCATCCTGTTGAGAAGATCAGGGGCGAACCGCGCTCAGGTAATCGAGGAATGCGCCAGGGTGTGCGACACGCAGGCCGGTGCGTCCGGCGAGGGCCGCACCCCAATGCGCATCGTTGGTGGAGAGCACCCAATCGGGCGCGGCCTCTATCGCACCGATCGCCGGCGCCAAATCGTTAATGTGCCGCATAGCTGGTAAGATGGATGATCTGTAGCGGGCAATCGCATCGGCCGTGGGAGCCGGCCATCGCTCGAGATAGATGCGCGTACACCATATTTGATATGCGTCAAGCAACCGCCGCGCGCCCTCCGGTGGTAGGGAAGCGCCTTTGCGCACCAACGCTGCACGGACCTCATTGTCGACCACGTCGGCGAGGACGATAACGAAATGCGCCGTCTGCGCCGCGAGGATGAGAACCGCTTTCGACGCGCTCCACTGGCTGAAGCATCCATCGACTAACACACCCGAATCAAGGAACAGACGTCGCGGCGGGGGAATCACGGGTCCCCGCGCTCCACCCCCGCGCGATGTTCGCGCAGCAAGTCATCCACCAGCGCATCACCGTAGATCCGGCGCATCACCTCCTCACCGGCGGCGGGCAGTTCGTCGAGCAAATCCTGCGCGTTCAAACCCGCTTCTTCCAGTGCTTGCGCGGCCTGGGCCATCGCCGATGCGAGTTCACGATCTTCGTCAGTCCGGGCGCCGCCACCCGGCGATATGAACAGTGACATTGTATCCTCCCCCCAACGAACACTCTTTCCACGCCAAACAAAGTATACACCCCGACATACCGTCGGGCTCCGTTACCTGGCCCGCGCTGTCTGTCCATGGCCTGTTAAGCGCGGGGCCGCGCCTGTTTGCGTTCCGAGCGGTATGTGCGCGGCGTAGATCGCCTCGTCGAGCGCGCCGGGGACGTGCGAGGGCACGGCCACGGCCAGGACCGGGATGGCGGCGCCGCCGGAGAACGTGGTGGCGCTGTAGTCCCCCACCATCGCGCCGAGCGAGGTCCGCGCCAGCGCGCCCAAAGGCATCGGGCCGGCCAGCCGGTGTGGCGCGCTCCACGTCGCGCCGCCATCAGTAGAGGAGATGAAGCCGGCGTCGAGTTGGCACGTCGCGGGGAGACATAGCGCGGTTGGGTAGTCGTAGTAGGTCAGCGCCAACCGAGCATGCGCTCCGCTGGTGGCCTTGTCGACGCCGACGCCGGGGATGAAGTGGTCGGCGCCGCTGCCGATGGGGTCGATGGGCACGCGCGTTGGGCTAGCCCATATGACGCCATCCGTTGACCGACTCAACACAATGTCGTTGGCGGCGCAGCGAACCTCGAAGCGGCAGTCCTGCCAGGCCACGTAGACCGTCCCGGCGCCGTCAACCGCGGCCGAGGGCAGCGGCTCTGTGCGCAGATGTCCGGCGACGGAGTGATCGCGCTGGAAACTGACCGTGACGGCCGCGCCCCATGTGGCGCCCCCGTCGCGCGAGGAGTAGGCGATAATGGCGCCGCGCTCCCCCAACGCAGGCACGACGACCGTGCCGTCCGGTTGGGTGACAGGCTGGCCGCCCAGGCCCAGCGGCGTACCGGCCGGCGCGACCGGCGCGCTCCAGGTCTTGCCGCCGTCGCGCGATGTGCTCATCAGCAGGACATCGTGCCGCGCGCTGCGGTCCCACTGCGCGTAGCAGTGGCCGTAGTACGGGCTCGTCGCGGTGTTGTCGCAGGTGATCCAGTCTTTGTCGTAGAAGCCGCCGGGTGAGCCAGGTAGGGCGGCCGAAACGGTGTAGGGGCCGGTCCAGGTCGCGCCGTCGCCCGACCTACTGACGACGACCGTCCCCTGCGCCACGCGGCCGTGCCGGTCGGTCACCGCGAGCGAGGAGATGAGCCAGGTGTGGTGGCGCGCGTCGTAGGTCACGACGGCGTCGCTGAGGCGGTCGAACGGACCCGGCGGCGTCTGGTCCTTGGTCAACGCGGGCAGGAGGCCGTGGCGCCAGGGTCCTCCGCCGACGCGTGTGGCCCATCCGGCGGCCCTACTCCCGCCATCGTAGAGCCGCCCGACCTGGAACGCCGCTACGGTCGTGCCGCCGACACTATAAACGTCGGGCTCGACCTCGCTGGCGTGCTGGCCCAGCGTGGACGAGACGGCGGTCGTGGTAGCCGTCATAGGGTTTGTCAGTGGGTCGCTGCTGATGCGCGTGAGCGGGATCGTCCTGATTGGGGGGACAGAGAGAATGGGCGCCGGAGTGGGCGGCGAGGGCGACGCGATGGGGCTGGTAATCGTACCCGTCGCGACCGGCGTCGCCGTCGTAGACACCGGGGGACTGTTTATTGGCGCCGCTGTGAGCGCGGGAACGCGGGCGTGCAGGGCCGTCGCGGCGGCGCGTACGGGTCCCGCTCCGGTAGCGCCAACAAACATACCGAATGTGAGAGACAATAGGAACGCCGCGACGAGGAGTACGCGGCGACGCGCGGGACGAAGTAATTTTCTTAGTACAGACATACCATTATGGTAGCAGCGCGCGCGGTTCTACGGGATTGGAGTCTTCTAATAGATCGACTTCCCGAAGGCGCTCCAGGCCATCTCGGCGGCGAGTTGGCCGGTGATGTTGTGCCGGTCGAGAATGGGATTGACCTCCACGAGGTCGAGCGAGGTGAGGCCGCCGGTCTCGGCGATCATCTCCATCACCAGGTGCGCCTCGCGGTAACTAATGCCCCCTGGCACCGGCGTACCCACGCCGGGGACTTCGCGCGGGTCGAGCACGTCGAGGTCGAAGCTGACGTGGAAGCCGTCGGTTCCGTCGCGTAGCGTCTGTAGCGCCTGCGTCATAACCGCGACCAGCCCCTGCCGGTCGATCTGCTGCATCGTAAAGACGGCGATACCGGCCTCACGCAGCATCCGTTTTTCCTGCTCGTCAATGTCGCGCGCGCCCACGATGGCGACGTGGCGCGGGTCGACCTTTGGCCCCTTGTAGAGCAGGTCCACCAGACGCGGATCGCCGTAGCCGCACAGCGCCGCTAGCGGCATGCCATGTATATTGCCCGAGGGCGTCGTCTCGGCCGTATTGAAGTCACCGTGCGCGTCGACCCAGAGCACGCCAATGGTACGATCGCGCGCGGCCACGGCGACCGAGCCGAGCGCCAGGCTGTGGTCGCCGCCCAGGACGATCGGGATATAGTCGTCCCCGCGCGCCTTGAAGCCGTGCGCGGCGAGTCCCTCGGCCGCGGCGATACAGCCCTCTAGGTGCTTGAGGCGGTGGTCGCCGACCGTTAGTTGCTCGACCACGGGCAGGAGCACATCACCCATGTCCATAACGTGGTGGCCGAGGCGCTCGAGCCCAGCCTGCAGCCCGGCATAGCGGATCGCGCTGGGACCCATATCTACGCCGCGCCGTCCCTGCCCCAGGTCGGTCGGCACGCCAATAATCGCGATATTCATAAATGTTACACGTCTTTCTTGCTTCATCGCCCTGTGCGCCACATTGCGCACCCTCAACCATACCGCATCCGGCCTATCGCCTCATTGTGGATAAAAACCTTGACCGTGAGTTCCATATCTTGTACAGCCTCACCAAGAAAGGTGTATAATGGGCTTCCCCATATGTCCTATTGTGCGGGCGGGGTGACCCGTGTTGCATTGGAGTAAGAGGATCGGGAAAGGATAGTAGGGATCATGCGCGAACGTATCATGACTTACGCGGCCGTCGCGCTGGCGATCATGGCCGCCACAACGGCGCCGGCGGGGCGTGCACAGGCGCGGAGCGCGCCTTCCGGCGTGTTCTACCACGACCAAAGCGGGACGGCGCTCAACGGCGCCAACACGGCCAGTGCGCGGCGCTTGGCCTCCGCGCGCCTCGCCTTCACCGTCGGCCTGCCCACGCGCTGGCCGGCAGGGACGGCTCTGCGCGCGCTGTGGGTCATGGACCACCACACGCCGCGCTTCGCCGTGCTCTATTACGGCGACGACGGCGGTTATATCGCCTGCCAGCTCCACGAGTCGCTCACCGGCGCGACTGTCTCATTAAATTGGGCGACGCGGAAGCCGATCACCGTCGGCGCGGTACAGGGGACCCTGTTGCAGTCGAACATCGGAGGCGCCAACCCCGTGAGCGAGATCGTCTGGCGGCTGCACGGCGTTCGCTACGACCTGCTCGGCTCGACCGGCACAAGCCTCGCTACGGTCCTTAATATGGCGGCGTCGGTGTCGTGAGTGTACGAAGAGGAGAATGAATGGGCATACTGACGCGCGAGGTGATCTTCGCGGAGATGGAGCGCGGCGGGATCGTGGTCGAGCCGTTCGCGCGCGACCAGGTGGGGCCGGGCTCGATTGATCTGCGGCTGGGCGACACGTTCTGGCTCTTCGAGAATCGCCACACCGTCCACGAGGTCTCCGAGGAGAGTGACTTCGAGGCGTTGACGCGCAAGGTCGAGGTCACTAGGGAGCGCGGTATCCTGTTGCAATCAGGCGAAACCGTGCTCGGCGTTACGGTCGAGCGCGTCAAGCTGGCGCCGTACCTGTGCGGCTGGCTGGAAGGGCGCAGCCGCTTCGCGCGCTTAGGGCTGGCCGTGCACGTCACGGCGGGCTTCATGCAGCCGGGCATCGACAACCACCAGGTATTGGAGATGACCAACCTGGGGCCGAACTCGCTGATGCTGCGCCCCGGCGTGCGCATCTGCCAACTCGTGGTCGACCGCTGCGAGGGCGAAGCGGTCTATCAGGGGCGCTTCGCCCGACAGTAGTCGAGATGGAGATCATTGTCGCCATGCCCGACGAGAAGTTTCCCCTGGATGCACGGCTTTCACCACGACGCGCTGCGATCGGATCATGAGCTAAAAGCGCGCTACCCGTAGACATGGTACAGTTCGTTGTACATTAGGAGGGCACATGCAATGGCATACCACGTCGCGCAACCCGATGTAGACGATGCGCTAGTAGCCATGATGCAGCGGTACACGGTGCGGGATCAGGTAGAAGTAAAGCGCATCCTACAGCGATATCCGTTTCTTTCACCCGTGCTAGCGGAAGCGCTTGAGCGCATTCCAAGATACTTCCCAGGCTCCCCCCTCTCTCTCTGGATCCTGTCTGATCCTGAAAGGGATACAGGCGATGATACAGACGAGATCGTCTTATCGATCGAAACGTCCTTGGAGGCGCCGGAGGCTATGGCGCGGCGCGAGAGGTTAGCCGATGAGTGGTGGCTTGATGCGCTTCCCGCGACTAAAGGCCGCCTCTCCATAGATGTGGAGTTCGTGTGAGCTTCGATTGGGACTATTACCTGGACTTGGCGCGGGTCCTCGTGAGACAGCACAATGTCACTATGGACCGTGAGGCGGAGTTGCGTTGCGCTATCAGCCGGGCGTACTATGCGGCCCAGTGTACGGCCAGGAATCATCTGCGAGATCGAGAAAACCAACAAGGCGTCCCACTGGACGGTCGGGCTCATCAGACCGTGATAGATCTATTCCTGGGCAGCCAAGATCGTGCCCGCAGAAAGGTTGGGGATGATCTCAGGCAACTCAGGACCGCCCGAACCCAGGCGGATTATTTCGACCAATTTGGCGCGAATCCCGGTATCTACCACATCGAAAAAAGGGCGCAACAGGTCCTCGCGCTGGCCGAGACCGTCATCGCCGCCCTACCCCGTCTGGCTACACCCCCATGATTACTTGACTCAAAGTGCGTGCCAGCGCGTTTTAGCGCGCCGCCAGCGCGGCCGGGGCGTGCGCGCCAGTGCCGCGCTGGAACGCCACGGCCACGAACGAGAGGATGTAGGCGGCAATGACAAGCAGCAGCAGCAGGTGGTAGCCGAGTTGCAGCGAGGCGTACTCCAGCGCGCCGCCTAGAAAAGCCCCAAGCAGGTTGGAGGCCAGCGCGACGTCGGGCGACACCGTGTCGCCGAACAGGCGCCCGAAGATCAGGTTGGCCATCAAGATCGGCGAGAACAACACCGCGCAGCCCAGCGCGTAGCGCAGCGCCAGATTGGGGACCAGCAGCGTGTGGAACGGCAGCAGCAGGTTGAGCGCCAGCGTCGCGGCCAGCCCGACGTAGAGCAGGCGGATATCCAGCCGCAGGTGCGAGCGCGCGTTGATCCAGTTGGCCAGCAACACCGTGAGCAGGATGCCTATAATCACCAGCGCGTTGACGAGCCAGGTGACGCCGAAGAGCAGCGAGAAGTTGACGATGCTCTTGGACTCGAGCAGCAGGAAGGCCAGCCCGGTGAAGAACAACGCCGGGTCGAAGCGCCGTAGCGCGCGCCGTCCCGTGCTCAGGAACACGGCCACGATCGCGATGAGCAGCGTGACGGCCACGCCCTGCAGGTAGATCGTGGGGACGCCGCGCTGTTCGAGGTAGAGGAAAGGCCAGTCGTCGGTGGCGTTCTCGATACCGGGCTGCCGTGTGATCGTGTGCGCCCGGTACAGCGCAGGCGACAGCGCGCGCAGGCGCGGTCCGTCCATCAGCACGGCCGCCGACGAGCTGGAGTAGAACCGGCCATAGGGGGCCTGGCCGTTGAAGGCATCGGTCAGCATACCCGCGATCTTATGCACGATCCAGGGCTGGCGGTAGTAGTTGTAGAGCACCAGCACGCCGTTGGCGCTGAGATGGCTGCGCGCGGTCGCGAACGACTCCTGCGTGAACAGGTAACTCTCCAGGCGCAGGTTGGCGAAGCTGGAGGTCAGGGCCAGCGAGTCGGGCAGGGCGAAGACGATCAGGTCATAGGTGGCGTGGGTGCGCTCCAGGAAGGCGCGGCCGTCGTCGAGCACGACATGGACGCGCGGATTCTGGTAGACGTGGTCGGGGTGGAAGTCGCGGCCCAGCCCGTAGATGGTGGGGTCGAGTTCCACGCCGGTGACGCTGCCGACGCCGTTGTGCAGCGCTATATCGGCGTCGGTACCCGATCCGGCGCCGATGATCAACTCGCGCGTGGACGACGGAAAATGGAACGTCTGGAACGGCGTGAGGTAAAACAGCGCCCGCGAGCGCGCGGCGTAGGGTCCCATGATCTGGTGCCCGATGTTGTTGACGAAGATGGCGCGGTTACCGCCGCTGAGCTTCTGCACGTCGATACGGTAGTAGGGCGACCACAGCGAGGAGTGACCCAGCAGCGTGGTCCATACGACGACGCCGAGCAGGATGGCCGCGTTGGCCACCCGAAACGGGCCGCGCCGCTGCGGTAGCGCCAGCGCGGCAAGGGCCGCGATGGTGAACCAGACACCGGGCGGGGAGCCCAGGAAGGAGATGAGCGCGAAGAGGGCCGAGCCGGCGATGGAGCCGGCCACGTCGAGCGTATAGGCCGTCAGGGGCGGCCGTACCCTCGTGAGCAGCCGTCCCAGGTTTTGTCCCAGCAGTGCAAAGATCGCCCCCACCAGGATAAAGACGAGTGGGACGAGGAAGAAGGCCTCGGTCCCCTGCGCCTTGACCGACATATCCTTGAAGAATACTTCCTGTCCCGAGGTGACGTTGAGCTGTAGCTTGAAGGTGGCGACAATGGCGACGAGCACGGCCAGCGTGGCCGGGAAGAACGTTTGCAGGTCGACGCGCCGGCGCGCCTGCAGGATGCCGAGCCCGATACCCAGGAACGAGGCCAGCAGCACGAAATTGGTGAAGTAGCCCAGGTAGCGGATGTAGGACGGTATCCAGCGGATGCAGGTCAACTCCACGAACAGGATCGTGAACGAGCACAGGAACAGGTTGAAGCGGTCCCGAAAGGTATCGGTCATATCGTCTCCCCATAAGGCCGGTTATACGGCATGCCGCCATGATACACTACCGGGCCATGGGGTGAGCTAGACTTTGGCCATTTAGACGGCATCATATAGCATCTCCCGGAGGTGATCGACAGGGGTGCGGAGGCTTTTCTCATATCGGGGTAGAGAGGCGACATGAAAAAACTCCGCGCGCCTACAAATACCGGCCGACCACGGGCTGCGGGCACAAGATGGAGGCGTCGCCATGAGGCTCCACACCGCCCGGGGAAGCGCGGAGGAGCCACTGACAACAGAACGACGCGTGCCCATCATGGTACGTTTCCTTTCGCGCAAATGGCCAAAGTCCAGGTGAGTTGGTATCATGAAACCATGCCTGGTATCACCTATGAGGATGGGCCTGCCCACATCACGCCCGCGGCCTTCCACGCCTATCTGGCGGCGCAACGCGGGATGGCGCCGGAGGACCTATGCGTCGCCCCGCTCGTCGTGGGCACGTTCCAGCGCCGTATCTGGCAGCATCTGCGGGATCGGACGGACGCTGTCCCCGATCCCACCGCCCCATACGGCTGGGACGTCGACGCGATGGCGCGTGGCAGCGTGGACGGGCGCGACGTAAGCGTCGTTCGCCTGCCTATTGGCGCGCCCGCGGCCGTGACGTGGATGGAGGAGTTCATCGTGGCCGGGGCGCGCCGGTTCATCTTCGCCGGCACGGCGGGGAGCTTGCAGCCGAGTTTACCGATCGGTTCGTTAGCGCTGGCGACAAGCGCTGTCCGCGAAGAGGGGACATCGTACCACTACCTGCCGCCCGATGTCGTGCCGTACGCCTCGCCGTCGCTGGTAACGGCGCTGCGAACCGCTGGCGAAGCGCGCGGGCGCGAACTCAGGGCGGGACCGCTCTGGACCACCGACGCCGTCTACCGCGAGACCTCGGCCAAGGTCGCCCGCTACGCCGCACAGGGCGTGCTAGGGGTGGAGATGGAGGCGGCGGCGCTGTTCGCCGTGGCCATGGCGCGCCAGGTCGACGCGGCGCTCATCGTCGCCATGTCCGACGAGTTATTTCACCCCTGGACGCCCGGCTTCCACCACGACGCGCTACTGGCGGGCATGCGCGAGGCCGCGGAGATAGCGCTCGACGCGGCGAAAACTCTCTAACAGTGTCAGTGAACGCCACCTGTCAGGGCCGGCGCAGGGTATAATCCCAGACGTCGTGCGGGGCGTCCACCAACACGCGCAGAAACTCCTCGCCGCTGGCGTAGCGCCGGTCCGGTACGCGTGCGACGACGACCGGGCAGGCGACGACAGGGCGGTCGAACGGCCACGGGTCGGCCGTCGCCTCGCGTGGCCCGACCTGCCGCAGCGTAATCGTCGCCTCACCGTCGGCGTCCGGCGCCCGGTCGATAGCGCGTTCGCCCATGCCAAAGAATACAAAGTAGAGCGAGAGGCGGTCCCAAAAGCGCAGGCGCAGGTAGGCTGGCCAGAGGCGGCGCGGCTCGACCGCGGGACCATAGCGCGGACTCTCGGCCAGCGCGGCGCGCAGACGCCGTTGCAGCGCCGCCTGCTCCGCGATGAAGGCGCTCTCGACCTCGCCCAGCTCGGGGCGCTCCGGAGGCGTCAGGGTCGCGAGATCCCAGCCGTCGACGCTGGCGGAGAGCACGGCGGCGTGCAGGCTGACGAGCAAGCCGGTGTAGGGGTCGACCGCGACGGCGGCGTCGACACCGGCGCGGTAGAACGCCGCGTGGACGGACGGCGCGATCTCGCCGAGGTTGCGCGGGCGGCCCGTCTCGGGGACGAGCGTCGGGTGGTCCTCCCACAAGCGCCACCCGTTGTCGTGCAGGCCGGCGGCGCGGATCGTCTCCTCGCGGTGCGCGGGCGCGGGGAAGCGCTCGTTGCCCCACCGTTCGGCGATGCGCGCGACCTGAGCCATATGATCCGTCTGCCGCACGATGACCAGCGCGTCCCCCTCTCTGCGTATGAGCATGTCTATCTCCTCCTGTCGATTACGGGGCGGCACGGTCCATGCCACGCATGACATGATAGAAACCTAAGAGGCTGCTAACGCATGTGCGGTGCTCGTACATTAGACTCGTTGCAGAATAACAAGGGGATGTTGTAGAGTGGGAGTATGCTTACATATCATACACTGGCGCGCAAACCGGGCGCCTTCACATCGATGACGGGACTCACCGTCGAGGAGTTCGAGGATCTGTTGGTGGACCTGCGTCCGCGCTATGACGCCGCGCGCCAGGAGCGGGGCGCTCAGACGCCCCGTCGCCGCGCGCCAGGAGGCGGGTCCAAGCCGCGCTACGCCCTGCGGGAGCGCCTGCTGATGACGCTGATCTGGCTGCGCCTGTCCCTGACGGGGGACGCGGGGGGCGTCCTCTTCGGCGTGGATAAGAGGACGGTCTCGCGCTACACGCGGTCGCTGCTGCGGCTCTTGCGGGACCAAGGGCGCGACACGCTGGGCTGGCCGGAGGAGGCCCAGGCGTTGCTGGACACGGCGGACGACGCGGACGACGCGGACGGCGTGGCGATCATCGACGCCACCGAGCAGCGGGTGGAGCGCTCCCACGACCACGCGACGCAGAAGGCGCACTACTCGGGCAAGAAGAAAGCGCACACGCGCAAGACGTTGATCGTCGTCAACGAACACGGGCGGTTGCGCTATGTCAGCCCCTCGGTGCCGGGGGCGATCCATGATCTGACGCTGCTGCGCCAGTCCGGTGCCGTGCCGTGGAGGCAATCCCCTCGGACCTCTCCCTGATGGCTGACAGTGGCTTCCAAGGGCTGCAAACCGACACGCCGGAGCGCAGCGTCGCTCTGCCCTACAAGGGCAGCAAGGCCCATCCGCTCACGCCGGAGCAGAAACTGCACAATGCGCACCTCTCCCGCATCCGCATCGTCGTCGAGAACACCCTGGCCGAAATGAAACATTTTCGCATCCTCACCGATGTCTTCCGCCACTCGCTCGACCTCTATGACAACATCTTCGTGTCCATTGCCGGCGTCGTCACGCGCCGCGCCGACCGGCGTTTGGCCGACCAGCGCCGCGCCGCCCTCCCCATAGCGGCGTAAGAGGGACTTTTATTCTGCAACGAGTCTATTGACCACGATCACTCCGGTCACCGCGACTATCTATAGAGGAGTTTTCATGCTGCGTACTATCCTGACTAGCTTCCTAATACCTGTATATCTCTTACTTACCGTCGTGGATGGCGCGACACTGCCCGTGCATCGCGTCGCCAGGTCTGTCAGTCCCCTTGTGCGGACCGTTCCCGTTGGGCACGGCCCGCAATATGTCGTGGTCGACGCGCTCGCGGGGCATGCCTTTGTCCTCAATAACGATGACGACACGGTCAGCATGCTTGATGCGCGTAGTGGCACAGTCATCCGAACTGTATCGGTGGGCCAAAATGCCCGTGAGATCGCGGTGGATGCACAAACGGCGCATGTCTTTGTCATCAACAACAGGCTGACCAGAGTAACAATTTTAGACGCGCACACAGGTAACGTGGTTACGAAGGTAACCGTGCAGAAGGGCCCTGTGGCCATGGCGTTCGATGACCGTACCGCGCATGCTTTCGTCGTCAACGGGCTGGCGAACAGCGTGAGTATGCTGGACGCCCGGACCGGTATGGTTCTCCACACGGCCCATGTTGACTCAGGGCCAAACACGATCGCCGTCGATGACCGGACAAGCCACGCTTTCACGATCAATACAAAAACCGTGAGTATGCTCAATACCCGTACGGGTGCGCTGCTACGGACGCTCTCGGTCGGTAGCCAGCCACAGGACATCGCGGTCGATACACGGCTTGGCCGGGCTATTGTCCTTGATCTGGCCGAGACACGTCTGCTCGACACACAGACCGGGAAGATCGTAGGCAGTGTGCCAATCGACAGCCCCGATGCAGTGGCCCTCGATCCGCGGACAGACCGTGCCTTCGTGCTCGTCGGCACGAGCGACAACGGCCCGGACCACACCGCTATGGTTGATCTTCGGACCGGTCGCGTTCTGCGAATCGCCCCGGTCGGCGCATCGGCGCTAGCCGCCGCTGTAGACAGCCGCACTGAACGCGTTGTGGTTGTCAACAATGGCGGTCTCAGCCCCAGTCCGGGCAGCGTGACGGTCATCGATGCCCGGACTGGGGCGGCGCACGCAGGATGTGGGCCACGCGCCTAACGCTGTGGCAATCGATGATGTGACGAGCCGCGCTTTCGTTGTCAACACCGATAGCAATAGCGTGAGTGTCATCAATACGGCGGGACTGTAGATCCCGCCTGCGTTACCATTAGACGCGTTGGGCATCACCGTGTGCGTCGGCGGCATGCTCGCCTACGACTTTAGCGGCCATATGCAGGGGATGCCTACTCGGTCATCCCCGGATAGGGCGGCTCCCGCAGCGGCCAATATATGTACTGCTCACCAGGAGGGACTTTATACCAGAGGTTTATAGGGAAAACAGCGGTGATGCGCTCGTGCAGGTCGTCGTAGGAGCCGCTCAACTCATGTATCGGCTTCCCCTCTTGGTCAACCGTGAGGACACGGCCCTCGGCGAAATAGTAGACGGCGCTGATCTCACGGTCCACTTGCGTCCGCCTTTCGAGTGACTGCGTTTGCCTTTTAATTATTCGTGTTCCGCGATGGCTCGGGCGATTGCGGCATCCGACAAGAGAGGACGAAGGGTGTTTAACGCCTCCTCACTATACAGATCGAGGAGACTATCGGCAGCGAACTCACGTACATCCTCACTCCTGTGACGGCATAGAACGAGGAGCATTCCCTTTGTCGCCGGGTCGCGATACCGACCCAATGTCAGCGCGAGGCATTGGACAATGCCGTCATTCGGATGATCGACGAGGAACGCAATGTCACCGACGACTCCGGCCTTTCGGTAACGTATTTCGCCGAGTATGTCGCAGGCCCTGAAGCTGGCCTCGTCGTTTGTTAGATCGCTGCGGCAGGCATCCGATGCGTCACGAAGCTGTGTCAGCAGATCTAGATAGGGTGCTTTGCGATATGCATCGTTCCAGCGTTCGTACCGCGCACGAATCTTTCGACTCTTAATGGCGCCGCGTTGACATCGTGGGCAGCCACAAGGTTCCGCGCCATGTGCGCCGGGTTTGTACCGCCAGCCGATGACGTGACGGAGTAGCCGGATTGAGCGGATTTCGCCGGGCGTAATCGAACGTGGTACGATCACTTCTAGACCAAGGCCGTCCACCGCGCGCATCACTCTTCCTGCTGCTTGCGCTGCCGTCATCCCCTCGTGGGGGCCGCCAAAGTGACCAATCCAGACGGGCTCATCGTCTGGCAAAGAGAAGTAGACGCCGACAATGACGCGCTGGCCGCCGCGCTTCAGCTCACGTAGCCATTGATGCGACACGTAATAGTTCGGTAATATCGGAAGGCAGTACACGCCACGAATGTCCCTGATCCCGGAGCGCTTTATGCGCTGACCAGCGCGTTCGGATGTAAGATGAACAAAAATCGGCATATGGTCCCATGCGCGTAGAGCGCTAATCGTCTTGCTCGCCGCTCAATCCAGGTTCCTTCTATGCCCTATATGAATGTAGCATAGCCGACGAGTTGGCGGGCAAGTGGCGCTCCCGGCGAAGACGATGTTTAGAGCGGACGCTTCAGGACGTAGGCGGTGCCGGACGAGCCGCTGTCGCGCGGGGCGGTGTCGATGGCGACAAGCTCCCAGCCCTCGGCGCCCAACGCCTGCAGCGCGTGATGGATAGGCGTCGTATCGCGCCCGAAGCGCCCCTCGTCCCCGCCGCCCTGGACCCACCGGACGACGCCGCTCTCGCCGGGGGCGGGGTACGCGACCTGCGCGAGGCAGTACTCCCAGCGCCTCTGGCGTAAAAGCTGCAAGGCTTGCTCCGTCCCATACTCCAAAGATTGCGGCCCGGTCGCGGGCGTGCCCGCCGGCACATTCCGCCACTCGTGAGTCGTGCTGCTCTGCGACAGGGATTGGATCGTTTGCCCAGGTGTCCCCCCGCTTTGCGAGAGCACCTGGATCGTCTGTGTGCGCACCTTTTCCAAGTTCACGCCGAAGCTGTCCAGCACTTTGGCCGCGACACCCTCGCCCTCGCGGATAAGTCCCAGGAGGAGGTGCTCGGTCCCGATGTAGTGGTGGCCGAGGCGGCGCGCCTCGTCCACGGCCAACTCGATGACCTTCTCGGCGCGCGGAGTGAGGCCGATCTCGCCGACGATCATGCGGTCGCCGCGCCCGATGATGAACTCGACCGCGCTGCGTACGCGGTTGAGCTCGACGCCCATCTCCACCAACACTTTGGCCGCGACGCCCTCGCCCTCGCGCAGCAATCCCAGCAGGAGATGCTCGGTCCCGATGTAGTTGTGGTTGAAGCGCACCGCCTCTTCCTGCGCCAGGGTGATGACCTTGCGGGCGCGCGCGGTGAACTTGTCGAAGCGGTTGTTGCTCATGAGGACTCCTCCTTGCTCTCTTCGGTGATAGCCGTGCTCTCTTCCAAGGCATCCGTTGGTGTGGGCGCGGGCGGCGTCCAGTCTGGGCCGGCCTCGCCCTCGACCAACATGACCGCGCGGATATCGTCGGCCGTGATGTCGCTGTATCGCCCATCAACGTCGAGCGCTGTCAAGACGTACTGCTCGAACTCTGGCAGCGCCGCGTCGACCGCGGCTGGCGGAGGGTGGCCGCGCCCGAACATCTCGCGCAGGAGGGCGCGCCAGCCGTGGATAGGCCCGAAGCGGCGTTGGTAGTAGTCCGCCTCGGCGTCGAGCACGGCGCGCACCGCGTCCACGCTCAGGCGCCCGTATGCGGGCGGTAGGCGTCCGTGCAGGTAGCGTATATAATCGTCAACCTCGTCGTCGGTCACGTTCTCTCTCCCATTATTGGGGAGGATACTCCTATCGGCGCTTGCGGTCTACTATACTCACGATAGACCGTCGTGATAAACGCGTAGTGTTCGGAGTAACCATGCCGCGACAGGCGCGCGCCCTCCTGCTGACCCTCGTCATCCTGCAAACCCTCCTGCTGACCATCACCGTTCGCCCGCCGCTTGCCCCCGTCGCGCGCGCTAGCGCCGCCGCTACCCCCGCGTTTGCTACCCCCGCGCTCCCCGTCATCACCGGCAACCCTGCGCTCGATCGCGCCGAACGCGTCGCGCTGAAGGTGCTGGCCGCCAATCAGACGGAGGTCGGCCACCGCGCCGCCCCCTTCTATAAAGGGTTGTGGATCCGCGATAGCTTCGCGTGGGGCATGGTCCCCAACGATAGCGGCGCCCTCGCGACGTACTCCGGCAGTGAACTGCGCTACTGGCTGGCCCGCCAGCAGCCGTTCGGCGGCTGGGTTACGTTCGAGTACTCAGGGTGGTACGACGAAACGCCGATCCTGATCGCCGCCGTGCTCGACGCGTATCGTCTCACGGGCGACATCGGGATGGTGCGGCGTGCGCTGCCGGCCTTACGCCGCGGCTGGAACTGGCTACACAGCGCTTACGTCGACCGCCGGCATGGTAGCGCCTGCTTGCTGTGGGCGTCGGTGCAGCCACACGGCGCGCATTGGGCGGCGGACTGGGCCGATCAGGTCGCGCGCCCCGGCTATAACCCGCAACTCGAGGGGCTATGGTACCGCGCCACGCACGCCATGTCCGCGCTCGAGTTGCTAGCCGGCAGTCACACCGCCGCCGTGACGTACGCCCACGCGGCGTCGTGTATCGGGCGCGACGCCAACACGACGCTCTGGCGCGTCGACGCGCCGGCCCATCTCGACGCCCGTCCCCTGGCGCCGTTCGGCCACTACGGAGCCGTACCAGCCGGCCGCGACTACTTCGAGGTCGACGGCAATGCCCTACTCGTGGCGGCCAGTGTGGCTACGCCGAGCCACCGCGCCAGCGTGCTCGGAGAAGTCGCGGCGCAGCAGCGCTACCTACTGGGTGGTGACGGCGGCGGTCCGGCGCGCGTGGTCTACGGCGACTACGCGCTCGCGGATTACGGGCCGATCCACAATTGGATGGCGGCAGGGCGCTATCAAAGCGCCTACTGGCCGAGTGTCGGCGGCTTACTGGCGATCGCGGCCGCGCGCAACGACGACATCGCCACCTCCGCCGCCGTACTCAACGGGCTGGCGCGACGCGACGGCGATGTCTCCAACGGCTTCTATGAGTGGTACGCTGCGGACGGGACGCCCGGTGGAGCCTCGCTCTACGGCTGGGGGGCGCGTATGTACCTGCTGGCGCTCTACCGCGCCTACCTCGGCGTCGACGACTCGATGAGCATCGGTCACCCGGCCGACCTCGTGCTGCGCGCCGCGCCCGGACCGGGACGCGGCACGCTGGTACGCCTAGGCCGCCACATCACCATCGTCGGCCACGGCCGTGGGCGCTTCCGCTACGCCCGCCTCGACGGCCGCCTCTGGCGCTCTTTCACTATCCCCGCGCGGCTGTTGCGCAATGGGATGGTGGTGGACGTGTACCGGGGGTAGTTTGGAAGTCGGAAGTCGGAAGTCGGAAGTCGGAAGTCGGAAGTCGGAAGTCGGAAGTCGGAAGTCGGAAGTCGGAAGTCGGAAGTCGGGGCTATTGGAAGCTCTTGATAAGTCCGCGAAGGAGCCGCGCGACATCCGCGGTTTGGGCTAGTAGTCCGTCAAGCGCGGTTTAAACAGTTGGGCCGGTCGTACCCCCTGGGACCGCCGGCATCCTGCCGGCAAACGCTTGCCGGCAGGATGCCGGCGGTCCCAGGAGCAACTGCTCAGAGTTCGCTTGACGGACTACTAGTAGCTCCGGATAATCCTCTGCTCTGCCAAATCTGAGACGCTGTGCGATGAGCATATGCGTTTGCATCTCATACAACGACCCATTAGCGATTGAGAGATGATGCGCGAACTCCTTTGCTCCGGTTCGGCCTTGACCCTCGGCGATGTTCGCGGGTACAGACACCGCCGCTCGCCGTGTTTGATTGGTCAGCGTGTAAAGTTCCTCTTTCGGCCACTGCTGCGTTGCGCGATACACAATCTCCACGACATCCATTGCCCGTTGCCACACCAGCAGGTCTTGATAGTTCCGACCGCTCATTGACCCTCCCGTATTCGATATCTTCGTTTCCGGCGCGTGCGCGACTGAGAATCGCTTTCGATAATGGATGTATCGGCGAAGAGGGTGAAAACAAACAGGTTGCTGCTTGTTGAGCATGACCAGGAACGTGTTGTGCAAAGGTATGAAGCGACGCGTGTCAAGGCATGAAGCTACGCGTGTTGTCGGTATATGCCAACTTCCGACTTCCGACTTCCGACTTCCGACTCCGTGACGACTGGCAATGGCAGCGGCGCGGCCTGCGCCACGGGGCGGGGCGGGGTCAGGAAGTAGCAGAGGGGCGCCAGCACGGCCAGGTAGCCGAGCGAGGTGTCGATCATGAAGCGGCCGAAGTACTCCAGCGCGAACAGCAGCACGAGGTAGCCGCCCATGAGCAGCGGCAGGCTCGGCGCGCGCCATAGCCGCCCGATGAGGATACCCGTGATAAGGGCTCCGACGGCGAGGGCGAACCAGGGGCCGATGTAGCCGGTCCCGTTGGTGTGGACCCAGCCTGCGCCGAGCGCGACACGGCCGAAGCCCAGGGCCTGGAAGCCGGCGCCCCACGGCACGTCGAGCGGGACCGCGTCGCGCATCAAGCCCAGGGGGTAGGCGACCGTGTCACTCCAGAAGGCCCGCGCGTTCCATAGGATGAAGGGGAGCATGCTCGCCAGCAGCGGAGGAAGCAGCCCCCACGAGCGCCCGATTACCGTCAGCACGTAGCCCAGCCGCGGCCGCCGCGTCAAATACCCTCGCCACCTCCCCCGTCGACTCCCGACTCCCGACTTCCGACTTCCGACGTCCGACTCCGGCACAGGGACCGGATGGATGGCCGGCGGCACGGCGCCGCGCGCTAGCGCCGCGATGTAGACGATGAGCAGCGGCGCCAGCGGCCACGCCGTGATCTTCAGCGACAGGGCTATCCCCGCGGCGAACGACGCCGCGAGGTACTTGTCACGTTGAAGCAAGAACAGCGTCGCGATCAAGGCGACGAGGACCAGCACGTCATCCTGCCCCTGGATGACGGAGCGGGCGAAGAGGGGGCTGAACAGGACCGCGCCCAGCAGCGCGAGTTGGCGCGCCGGGACGCGCACGAGCAGCGGCAGCAGGGTCGCCGCGACGAGCAGAAAGAACAGGTATAGGTAGCACTCATCGAACAGCAGATGTAGCGTGTTGAAGAGGGCCTGCGGGAGCGCGCCGATCAGGAAGCCCAGCGGCAGGTGCGGGTCGTGCGTCAACGGCAGATCGACGCGCGCGCGTCCGTTTATGTTTATAGGGGGCGTAATATAGACGTGGGACAGCGGCGTGTCCCCGAACGACATGGTGTATGGGTTGGCGCCCTTGAGCAACGCGCCGGCGGCGATCTGAATCTGCAGCGCCGTGTCGTGGATGAAGGCGAAGGGCACGTTCCAGTGCAGGCGATCGTAGACGCCGAACACAGAGCGCGTCACGATCGTGACCGCGGCTAGCGCGCCCAACACGAGCGCGCGCGCGGTCGCGGCCTGGCGTCGCGCGCGCTCCGTGCGCAGCCGTCCCCACGGCGCCAACACCGCGACCACGACGTAGACGAGCAGCAGGCCAAGGGTGATCGAGACGAACACGCCATTGGAGCGGTTGTTCGGCGGCTCGATCAGCTGTGGCACGAGCAGCAGGGGCACAAGCATGTCGAAGGAAATGTGTCCATCTTCGGCCACACTGGCGCGGCCGGATAGGGCGCGGGGCGCGGGACGATGCGCGAAGTAGGCCACCAGCAGCAGGCTGATGGTGAAGGCGACGTAGCTGGCGTGAAAGAAGCGCGAAAAGTAGAAAACTGGGAAGAGGACGGTGGCATAGGCGCCGAATATCACCGTGGCCGGCGTGCGCGCGGTCATGCGCCGGCACAGCAGCACGCCCAGCGGCAGCGCCGTCCCCGCCTCGAAAACCCAGAAGGGGAAGTAGCTATTGGGTCCCGGCACGAGGCCCGACCACAGAGCGAAGCTAGCCGCGCCCCAGCCGTTGTAGCCCTGGATAGGGTAGCTGTGCGGCACGGTCCCGCCGATGTAGCCGAAGTTGCCGTCGTAGAACGCCGGCCAGTTCCAGGCGGCGAAGGGGCCGACCAGCAGGATAAAGGGCACGGCGAGCCACGGCAGCAGCACGGCCAGCCGTTCCAGGCGCGCCGGCCAGCGCGTTCCGAGGCGCAACGCTAGCCACCACAGATAGATCGGCACGAGCAAGAGCGTCGTCTGCTTGGTGGCGCAGCCAACGGCCAGGACCAGCAGGGCCAGGCGCCAGCGGCTCTTGATCGAGAAAAACAAAACGCCGAGGAGTTCGGCCAGCACCAGGATGTCGTTCTGTCCATAGATGAATTCGGGCACGAAGAGCGGGTTGAGCGTGACCGCGGCGACGAGGGCCAGGCGTGTAGTGGGAGTGGGCGCGAGGCGTACCATCAGCAGGATGGCGACGCCCAGGGCAAGCAGGTAGATGAAGCGTTCGTCGAACCAGCCGGGCGTGGCGCGCGCCGCGAGGATAAAGGGGACGGTTAGCTCTTCCTGCGCGGGGAACGTATCGGTCCAGTACAACGCCGGGTTGTTAGGCTCGTAGCCATATTGGGGCTCGCTGTAGTACTTAAACTGCGCCAGCGGCGTCTTGAAGTAGGTCTGCGCGTAGGGGTCCTTGCCGGCCAGCAAGAACTTGGTGGCCTCCTCGACGTTGATCGAGGTGTCGTGGACGTGAGTGGCGGGGCCGTCGGCGTGGCGCTGCCCGATCAATGTAACCGTCGGCCAGACAAGGAGCAGGACGATGACGCCGCCGAGCGCGACGCTTTTGCCGCCGTAAAAGAGGCGGCGCGCGCGTGCGCCCATCGCCGCCAGCGGCGCGAGGAGCACATCGAACGCGAGGTAGAGGCCGAGCAGTCCCACGGCGATGGCGTTGAGCCATGGCGTCGTGTACGGAACACCGGAGTAGCTGTCGTTGTGTAGCGTATACCCGGTGACGAGGATCAGGACCAGGGCGTCGAGCGAGATACCGCCGCGCCGCACCCCCGTTATCTGTTGCACGCCCGACCCTTCGTGAATGAATAGTGGCTAGTGAGATCTTCCCAATTGGCAACATAGCACATGCGCACGGTAACGGCCTACCATTTCGATGTAGTAGGTGATACCGTGGCGCGGCCGGCGCTACAGCGTGGTGTCGGGCGCGCCCGCGAAGAGGTCGCCGACGGTGAGGGTGATCGTGGGGAGGCAGGCGAAGCTCATCGCGTCGGCCGCGGCATAGACGCGCGGGGGGCCATACGCGCCGTGCGCGTCGAGCTGGTAGTGGCTGAGTGTGCAGGCGCGCGGGTCGACGATGGCGTACTCCGGTACGCCGGCCCGCGCGTAGGCGGCAAGCTTCACCTCCCGGTCGTAGGGAGCATTGCCGCGCGACAGTATCTCCACGATGAGGTCGGGCGCGCCCCAGACACGTCGATCGTGGATGATCGACGCCCTGGACGACAGCACGATCAGAAAATCCGGTTGCACGGGATCGCAGCCGGGCATAAGGACGCCAATGGGAGCGAATGCGGGGAGAGCTAGCCCCGCCGTTTTCGCGGGGATGCCAACATATTGCACCAGATTGAGAATGATGTATTGATGGAAGTAACTCGGCGCGGTAGACATGTACAATACTCCATCGATGATCTCATACTGGTTATTGTCGTCCGGCAACCGCTCCCAGTCGGCGTAGGTCCATTGCCCCTGCAACGGGCCATAGACGGCCGGCGCATCGGCGTCGGTGGGGATGGCGAGTGTTACCATTGGTCGGCTCCCTGTTAGTTATCGGCGAACGATCGTCTGCTACTATGCTACGCCATCCACGGACCCTGCCGTCGTAGGCGATACTATGGCGCGGCCGGCGCTACAGCGTGGTGTCGGGCGCGCCCGCGAAGAGGTCGCCGACGGTGAGGGTGATCGTGGGGAGGCAGGCGAAGCTCATCGCGTCGGCCGCGGCATAGACGCGCGGGGGGCCATACGCGCCGTGCGCGTCGAGCTGGTAGTGACTGAGTGTGCGGGCGCGCGGGTCGACGATAGCGTACTCCAGCACGCCAGCGCGCGCATAGGCGGCCAGCTTCACCTCCCGGTCGTAGGGAGCATTGCCGCGCGACAGTATCTCCACGATGAGGTCGGGGACTCCTCGAACGCGGCGATCGCGGATAATCGCCCTTTTAGATGAGAGCACGACGACAAAATCCGGCTGCACGGGATCGCAACCCGGCATGAGGACGCCGACCGGAGCAAAGAAGGAGTAGGCCAGCCCTTGATCCTCGGCGGGGATCGCGACGCGCCGAACAAGTTGCAAGGCAATCCACTGGTGGAAAGTGCTAGGGGCGGTTGTCATGTAAATGACTCCATCGATGATCTCATAACGGTTACCGTCGTCTGGCAACCGTTCCCAGTCGGCGTAGGTCCATTGCCCCTGTAGCGGTCCATAGACGGCCGGCGCATCGGCGTCGGTGGGGATGGCGAGTGTTACCATTGGTCGGCTCCCTGTTAGTTATCGGCGAACGATCGTCTGCTACTATGCTACGCCATGTCGCCGTTATCCCCAACTACTCGTGGCGAGGTACCCCAAAGAGGTAACACCCAGGGTACCCGTTCGGGTACTACCGGAGGCGGTGGGGCGCCGCCGATACTAACAAGTAAGAGGCGGTCGTGGGGTTTGGGCTGTGCCCCCCGACCGCCTCCTCTTGTGTAGCTAGACTAACCGTTCGTCACTTCACCAGTCCCATGCGGATAGCCTTGACGGCCGCTTGAGTGCGGTCGGAGACCTGCATTTTGTAGATGATGTTCTGGACGTGCTTCTTGGCGGTGTCCTCGGTGATGTAGAGCTTCGCACCGATGTCTTTGTTGGTCATGCCCTCGACGAGCAGGCCCAGTACCTCGAACTCGCGCGCGCTCAACGCCTCGTAATTGACGGTAGTCCCCCAGGGCTTGCCGCGGAAGTCGAGCGTGGTCACGCCGCCGCCCTCGATCGCGCCGACGAGGGCCTTTTGCACCGTCGTCGTTTTGATCATCAGACCGCCACCGTTGACGTCACGGATGGTGCGGCTGATCTCCTCGCGCCCCGAGTTCTTGAGTAGATAGCCGGCCGCGCCGGCCTTGACCGCTTCGATGACGTATTGGTCGTTGTCATAGAGCGTCAACACGATCACCGATGTGTGCGGATACTTCTCTTTGATGCGCCGCGTCGCGGTCAAGCCGTCCATGACCGGCATGTGCAGGTCCATCAGCACCACGCGCGGGGCGTATTGCCCGACTTTGCCGAGGGCGTCCTCACCGTTGTCGGCTTCGCCCACCACGTTGAGGTGAACATCGGTCTCCAGCATCGAGCGCAAGCCCTGCCGCACCACCGGGTGATCGTCCACTAATAGGACACTGATCGGTTCCATCGTCGCCGGCCCTCCCCGCGCATCCGCTCGCCGCGACACGACGTGTCGTCCCATCGGAGCGTCCTCTCTCTTTTCCGCTTTTCCGCATCGTGCCGCATAATAGCTATAAGCCCTGTCCGTGGGCAACGGCATAAACAGGGGGGGCCGACTAGGGGGTACATTATGGGTACACAAAGGGCTGACACGCCGCGGATGCGCCGGTTGTCGCGCGCCGCGATCGTGGCGGCGTTGGCTGTCCTCCTTTTGCTGTCGTGGCCGGCGTGGACGATCCTGCAGGCGCGGCTGGCCGTCGCCAACAGCCCGGCGGCGCGACGCGTCGTCGTTGGCTGCGAAGGGCTGCGCGGGTGGACGCTTGTCTACCACGTCACGCTGCTCGGCCATGGCGGCGCGGTGTGTAGCGCGATCGTCCACCAGGACGCCTTCTATTCGTACGTCATGAGCAAGATGAGCGACGCCCAATGGCTGCGCGACGATTGCGAGGTGTCCACGCCGCGTGACCTCCCATACTGCAGTGAGCGCACGTTGCGAGGGCCGGCAACCTGGGGGCTTTTGCTAGGATCGCCCGCGCCGGATATACAGAGGTTGAGCGCGACAGGTACGCTCTGAACCGGACACAGGCCAAAATTTCAACTCAAGGTTCGCACGCGCGCTTGCAGGCGCGCGTGCAACTCTTCATATTCGGCCAGGCGTTCGCGTTCCTTGGCGACGACGGCCTCGGGCGCCTTGGCAGTGAAGCCGGGGTTGCCCAGACGGCCGCGCAACCCGGCGATGCTCTTCTCCACGCGAGCGATTTCCTCGGTCGCGCGCGCTCTCTCGGCCGCCATGTCGACGACGCCCTCCAATGGCAGGTAGACCTCCAGCGTGGGGAAGGCCAGGTGCAGCGACTGCGCCGGGACCTCGCCGGTCTCGACGCCCGCGCGCACCTCCAGGCGCTCCAGGCCGGCCAGCGCCTCGATCACCGTGCGCTGCTCGTCCAGGAGTGACCCATGGGAGGGAGCCACGACGAGGGCGGGCAGCTTGCGGCGCGGCTCGATGTTGAGCTCGGCGCGCGCCGTCCTGACGCCGCCGACGAGGTCTATGATGAGCGCCATGTCGCGCTCGGCGTCTTCGTCACGCGCGCCCACAGAGTCCGTCACTGGCCACGGCGCGACGATCAGGGCCTCACTATGTCCCGGCAGTTGCTGGTAGATCTCCTCGGTGATGAACGGCATGTAGGGGTGCAGCAGGCGCAGCGCCCCGTCCAGCACGTCCACGAGCGTCCGGAGCGTGGCCCCGCGCGCCGCGTCGTCACCCTCTTCGGTGGCGCGGCGCAGCTGGATCTTGGCCGTCTCCAGATACCAGTCGCAGTACTGGCTCCAAAAGAAGTCGTAGATCTGGCGGCCAGCCTCACCGAACTGGTAGTCCTCGATCAGCGCCGTCGTGTCGGCGATCAGGCGGTTGAGCGAGGAGGTGATCCAGCGGTCGGCCAGGGAACGGCCCTCACTGTTACCCCTCACCCCCAACCCCTCTCCCTCAAGGGGAGAGGGGAGCCGCCCTCCGTGTAGAAACCTCTCCCCCTCGCCCTGTTGGTTGCCAGGCGTCTCCCCCTCGCCCTGTTGGTTGCCAGGCGTCTCCCCCTCTCCCACGGTTAGGGAGAGGGGGTTGGGGGGTGAGGGCCGCTCCCCCTCGCCCGCGCACGGGAGAGGGGGCCGGGGGGTGAGGGCGTCCACCTGACTGAGCACGTAGCGCGCGGCGTTCCAGAGTTTGGTGGCGAAGTTGCGGTTGCCCTCGACACGGCTCTTGACGAACTTCATGTTGTTGCCCGGCGTCGAACTGGTGGCGAGGGTGAAGCGCAGCGCGTCGGTGCCGTAGGCGTCAATCACATCGAGCGGGTCGATCCCGTTGCCCTTGCTCTTGCTCATCTTCTCGCCCTTCTCATCGAGCACGAGGCCGTGCAGGTAGACGGCGCGGAAGGGGACCTCGCCGGTGAAATGCAGCCCGGCCATCATCATGCGCGCCACCCAGAAGAACAGGATGTCGTAGCCGGTCTCCATCACCGAGGTAGGGTAGAAGCGGCGCAGGTCGTCGGTCTGCTCCGGCCAGCCCAGCGTGCTAAAGGGCCACAACTGCGACGAGAACCAGGTGTCGAGCACGTCGGGGTCTTGCGTGAGCTCGGGGCTGCCGCAGGTGGCGCAGGCCGTGGGGTCGGCGCGGTCCACGGTGATGTGGCCGTTGGGACAGTACCATGCGGGGATGCGGTGGCCCCACCACAGTTGGCGCGAGATACACCAATCGTGGATGTTGTCCATCCAGTCGAAGTAGGTCTTGGTGAAGCGTTCAGGGATGATCGTGGTCCGGCCCTCGCGCACGGCGGCGATGGCTGGCGCGGCCAGCGGTGGCATATGCACGAACCACTGCTTGGAGATCAGCGGCTCAATCACCGTGCCGCAGCGCTCACAGGTCCCGATAGGGATGGTGTAGTCCTCGGCGCCGGTCAGCGCGCCGGAGGCGTCCATGTCGGCGAGCAGGCGCTCACGCGCCTCGTAGCGGTCCAGTCCGGCGTAGGGGCCAGCCTCGGCGGTCATACGCGCGTCGAAGCCGATTACCTGGATACGCGGCAGGTGGTGGCGGGCGCCGATCTCGAAGTCGGTGGGGTCGTGCGCGGGCGTCACCTTCACGGCGCCAGTGCCGAACTCCTGCTCCACGGCGTCGTCGGCCACGATAGGGATGTGGCGGCCCACTGCGGGCAGGACCACGTCGCGACCCACCAGGTCTTTGTAGCGCGGATCGTCGGGATGCACAGCGATGGCGGTATCGCCCAGGATCGTCTCGGGGCGCGTCGTAGCCACCGTGATCTGGCCCGATCCGTCGGTCAGAGGATAGGCGACGTGGTAGAGCTTACCGGGGCGGTCCTCGTGCTCGACCTCAAGGTCGGAGAGGGCGCTGGCGCAGCGCGGGCACCAGTTGATGATGCGGTCGTCGCGGTAGATCAGACCCTCCTCGTGCAGGCGCACGAAGACCTCGCGCACGGCGGCGGAGAGACCCGCGTCGAGGGTGAAGCGCTCGCGGTCCCAGTCGCACGACACGCCGAGGCGGCGGTTCTGTTCGCTGATACGGCTGCCGTAGCGGCGCTTCCAGTCCCAGACGCGCTCGACGAAGCGCTCGCGTCCGAGGGCGTAGCGGTCTGTCCCCTCATCGCGCAACTCGCGCTCCACCACTATCTGCGTGGCGATGCCGGCGTGGTCGCTGCCGGGGACCCACAGCGTGGGGTCGCCGGTCATGCGGTGGTAGCGGATCATGATGTCTTCCATCGTCGCGGTGAGGGCATGGCCCAGGTGCAGCGAGCCCGTCACGTTGGGCGGCGGCATCGAGATCACGAAGGGCGGGCGCTCGTTGGGCGCGCCGTCGGCGGTGGTCAGGCGCGGCTTGAAGTAGCCCTGCTCTTCCCACCACTTGTAGATGCGCGGCTCGACCTCTTGGGGGTTGTATGTCTTGTCCATCTAAAACACCTTACAAATACAAAGGGCCTCCGCCTGTCCCGAGGACGAGCGGAGGCCCGTGGTACCACCTCTATTCGGTTACATCGACATATATACTTTGCTTTCACCAAGCATATGCGCGGGCAACCCTCATAGCGCGCTGTAGTGGGCGCACCCACGGAACGAGTTGACTGACTTATTCCGGCGGCTCGCGGGCGACCTTCGGGATGCGCTGCCGCGAAGGGGTTGCAGCCGATGCCCCCTCGTCTCTAGCCGGCCAGCGGCTCCCTACTCCTCCCGGTCAGAGTCACGTTGCTTGAAGAAACTATAACACTGTATCATCAACTATACCAGTTCCCCGTCGTTATGGGGTGCGCCCCACGTCGTTATGAAGGAGGCGGACCAAGGCCCGCACGACGTAATGAACTCTGACTGTCTCTTCTGCCGGCTGGTCCAAGGCGATCTGCCCAGCCATAAGGTGTACGAAGATCACGATTTCGTCGTCTTGCTCACGATCCATCCCGTCAACCCGGGGCACGCCATGGTGGTCCCCAAAAGGCACATCGGAAGCTTCTACGATGTCGAGGACGCGCTGTATACGCCAATGATGCTCCTGGTAAAGCGGATGGCGCTCGCGATCAAGGATGTTTTCGCTCCGCTGCAAGTCGTGATGGAAACATCAGGCGTGGGCAATCGCCACGCCCATGTGCATGTACTGCCGGTGTACGGCTTGTACGATCTCGTGCCACAAGAAGTCCTCGAGAGGGAAGAGGCTCACACGCCGCCGGCCGACGAACTGGCGACGGTCGTCCGCGACCTCGCCACCTATCTCGCCGCTCACCCCTTAATTTGAAAGCAATGGTGGCCCTGGAAAGGATACTGTATGTACGCCCACCATGAGCGCGTGATCCAGCGTCTTGTCGAGCGGTTCAAAGATGATCCGCGTTTCCCCGCGTTGATCGTCGGCGGCTCCATCGCCAAAGGGCGCGAAAAGGCCGATTCGGATGTGGACATCCTGCTCGTCGCCACCGACGAGGAGTTCGCGCGCCGGCTGCGCGAGGTGGACGTGCACTACGTTGACCTGGAGATCGCCGACTATCCCGGCGGCTATGTCGAGGGCAAGGTCATCGACCGCCAGTTTCTCATCGACGCCGCCGACCACGGCAGCGAACCCGCCCGCGCCGCGTTCAAGGGCGCCTTTGTCGCCTACTCGCGCATCCCCGACCTGGACGACCTGCTCGCGCGCATCCCGGTCTACCCCGAACGCGACCGCGCCGAGAAGATCCGGGCCTTCTACATCCAGTTCGACTCTGTGTCCGGATGGTTCATACCCGACGCCGAGAAGCGCGACGACGCCTACCTGCGCGTGTGGGCGGCGACCACAACCGTATTTTATGGCTGCCGGCTGATCCTGGCGCACAATCGTATTCTCTATCCATGGCACAAGTGGCTGCTGCACGAGGCGCGCAACGCTCCGGACAAACCGGCTGATTTCATTGAATTGGCGGAGCGGTTGCTGCGTGAGCCGAGCGGAGAAACGGCCACGGCGTTCCGCGACAGCGTCATGGGATTCCGCGACTGGGGCGTGTCCGGGGACAAGGCCGTGGGGCGCTTCATCCTGGACATCGAGTGGAACTGGCGCGACGGACGGCCGCCGCTGGTGGAGTGGTGAAACGCAACAGTTTGAGGTGCGCGGGTGTGATCACTGTTGCCCCCCCACGCGCGGCTCAGGCACTTTACATTGGGCTATGGCGCGACAGCGACAGGCCGGTTGAAAATCGCTGCATAGCTCGACTATTTTGTGTTACCCTGTAGTCAAAAGGGGGGGCAAGTGGGAACCATCACGCAGAGTGTTCGCATGGACGAGCGTACAAAAGCCGAACTCGCGTCGCTTGTGGAAGCGACAGGCCGTAGCATGAACTACTTGCTGAACGAGGCTATTGAGCAGTATCTTAATCGTCAAGCATGGCAGGTCCGGCGCGTGGAGCAGGCGCTCACGTCTGTTGAGGCTGGCCGTCTTATGCCACACAACGAGGTGGTGGCTGATTTTGCGCGTGACGGGTTGTTCACGCAGGAAGAGTACGACGAGGAGTTGCGTGAGGCCCACGACGAGATGACGAGGCTGGCTGGGTCGTGACTTTATGGACGCCTGAGGCGCGTGCGGACGTCGAAAACATCCACGCATACATTGCGCAGCACGCCAGCGCTGCCCAGGCCAGCACGATTGTCCGCGCTATCAGTGCTCGAGCCAATCTGCTAGACCAGTTCAAGGGACTTGGCAAGGCGGGCAACCTGCCGAACACGCGGGAGTATAAGATCGCCCGTTTGCCATATATCATCGTCTATACAGTACGCGACGAAGATGTGGTAATCCTCCGCATCTGGCACGGCCGGCAAGATCGTCCGTGAGATACAGACAGTAACAGGCAGCGTGCGCGCCGGGTATATCCGCTGCCCGGTACAATGCACTCGTGCAGAGAGTAAGAGTAGTCCACACGCCCTATCGCCTGGGCGCCGCGAGCAAGGCCAAGGCTAGAGCCAGGTCGCGCGCGTTGCATCGTGTTCGTGTGTCCTATGGCGCCTATATGGTGGGCGCGGCCATAACGATAGCGGCGCTGTTCTACCGCTTCGTGCTCGTGCGTGGGATCTTGAACACGGTCGACAGTGACCAGGCCGTGCTCGGCATCATGGCTCAGCACATCCTACACGGTGATCGCCCCGTGTTCTTCTATGGACAAGCCTACCAGGGGGCGCTGGAGGCGTACCTCACGGCGGGCGTCTTCCGCGTCTGGGGACAAAGCGACTTCACGCTACGCGTCGTGCCCGTGCTGTTCTCGGCCGTGCTCGTGGCGCAACTCTACGCCCTGGCGCGGCGGCTCTACGGTCAGGGCGTAGCCACCGCCGTGGGACTGTGGGCGGCGCTGCCCGCGCCGGTGCTCATCTATTGGGGCACCGTGGCGGGGGGCGGCTATGCCGAGGCGATGGTGGTTGGGACCGCCATTATGGCCGTGGCGATCCGGCGCTGGGGGCTGGGCGATCCGCGCCGCTACGACGTGCCGCTGCTGGGCTTCCTGAGTGGACTCGGGCTGTGAATACACCCCGTCACCGCCTATTACCTCGCGGCGCTGGCCGTCGCGTATGCGCCGCGGCTGTGGTGGACACTGCACGCCCTGACACGACGGGAGGGGCGGCGAACGCTGTCGCGGCCGCTCCTCCTCGCGCTGGCCCTGTTCGTGGTGGGAGCCGCGCCGTGGTTGGGCTACACGCTGGCTCATCGGGGCGGGAGCCTGGCGGTCCTCGCCGGCCGGCCCTCGCTGGCCGCGCTCCCCGACGCGCTGTGGCGGCTGTACAGCGAGACGCTGCCGCTCTTGTTCGGAGGGGCCGTGCCCGCGACGCTGTCCAGCGAGTTCACCGCCTACACGGACACGCACACGCTGGCCTATGCGCTGGCCTTGCTCCTGTTCGTCTACGTCGCCGTCCGGTTGGCCTTCTCGCCGGGAGGGCTGCCGGCGCAGGCGCGCGCGCTGTGGCGCGGCTGTCCGCTGGCCGACGCGCCGCTGGCGCTCTTGCCGGTGGTCACGCTGCTGTTCTACCTGGCTAGCCGCTTCGAAGCGCTGTCGTGGACGACGCACAACCCGCGCTACCTGCTCCCGGTCTATACGTCAGCCCCGTATATCTTTGCCCTCATCGCGCCGTCGCGCACGCGCTCGGCCGCGCGGCGGCGGGCGCGACAGTGGGCCGACTTTCTCGCGGCGTTGGGGCCGCGCATGCGCGCACGCGCCCTGCGCTACGCCCCTTATGCGCGGCGGGCCGTACCGTGGCTCCCCGGTCTTGCCCTGGCGCTCGGCCTGTCCTTGAATGTCTACGGTACTGTGCGTTATCAAGATCCGCCGCGCATCACGCCGCTGGCGGCGGCCTTGGTGTCGCGTGGCGACGGCGCGGTGTACTGCCTGTATTGGTGCGCCTGGCGGTTGGCCTTCGAGAGCGGTGAGCGCCTCACGCCCGTGGTCACGGACGGCGTGCTGGTCGATACGCGGCCGGTCGGCAACCGCTACCCGCCGTACCTGGCGCGGGCGGCGCGCGCGCGCCGCTGGGCCTATGTGCTCCCCTACGACCAGGACACGCCCGCGCTCCTCGTCTTGCTGGCCCGCTACAAGGTTCCCTACGCTCATTGGCATTGGGGCAACGCCAGCGTCTTCGACGGGCCCGTGCGGCCGGGCTTCCCGCCACGAGTAGCCAGTAGGCAGTAGTCAGAAGGAGAATGTGTATGTCCACGGATTCGATCCAGGATTTGAACGCGCGGTTTGCCATCGCCGATCAGGTGTCTTTCGTGGCCGGTCCCGGCGGTTCCCCCGTCGTGTCGGTGCGCAACGCCCACGCCGCCGCGGCCATCGCCCTACAGGGCGCCGACGTCACCGGCTTCCAGCCGCACGGCCAGGAGCCCGTCCTCTTTCTCAGCCGGCACGCCGTCTACGCGTCCGGCAAGGCTATCCGCGGCGGCATCCCGATTTGCTGGCCTTGGTTTGGGCCGCACCCGACCGATCCGACGAAGCCGGACCATGGCTTCGCGCGCATACGGCCTTGGTCCGTGCTCGCTACAATGGCTATGCCGGATGGGGCGGCGAGGGTACGGTTGGGGCTGACCGACGACGCGGAGACCCGCGCGCTGTGGCCGCATACCTTTGCCCTTGAGCTAGTGGTTACCGTGGGCGCTACGCTGGAGGTGACGCTCGTGGCGCGCAACACGGGCCATGAGCCATTTGTCTGCGGCGGCGCGCTGCACAGCTACTTCCATGTGGGCGATGTGACGGCCAGCACGATCCAGGGCTTGGAAGGGACCGCCTACGTCGACAAGGTCGACGGCGATCGTCCGAAGGTCCAGCAGGGGCCCGTCACGATCGCGGGTGAGACCGACCGCGTGTACACGGACACGACGGCGGCGTGCACGATCGTGGACCCGACGCTGGGGCGGCGCGTCACGGTCGCCAAGGAGGGTAGCCGCTCCACGGTGGTCTGGAACCCCTGGCGCGACAAGGCGCGCCGCCTGGCCGACTTCGGTGACGACGAGTACACCGAGATGGTCTGCGTCGAAGTGGCGAACGCCGGCGCCGACACCGTGACGGCGCCTCCGGGCGGGGAGCATCGCCTGGGGACGACGATCAGCGCCGTCGCCCTAGCCTCGTGACGAACGCGCTGCCTGGTTTGTCGTATCCTGATAGCAGTGATGATAGTAGGAGTTTAAGATGAGCCTGGATTTGATCGCTATTGTTCGCCAGTTGCAGGAGGTGGAGGCACGGCATCCCGATACCACGAGCGATCTAGCTCCCATCATCGAGGCGCTTAGTAGTCCGGAGGAAAGCGCCATTGACGCCGAGCAGGCGCGTGAGCTTCTTGGCGTGCGTTCGGTCGATACCGTGGCGCGATGGATCGAGCTGGGTATCTTGACGGGACGTTGGGATGATCGGTCCAAGCGTTGGCAGATTCCGCTGGTTGAGGCGCTGCGCCTGCGTGGCGCGCAACAGGCTCTCGCGGCTGGGGGGGGGAGGACCTAACCGAGGAGGAGCTAGAGACGCTGTCAGCCACCCGTCCAGGGACAACGCCTTGGCAGCGCGCCAAACGGCAGTGATAGATTCAGCGCCGCGCGCCGTGCTGGATACCAGCGTCCTGGTACCAACGTGGTCGCGTCTGCTATTGTCCACGCTCGCCGCCGCACGGCCAATTTTGTATACGCCGGCTTATCACTGTAAGCCCTCCGCGCCCCTCTCGCGCCTTTCTATAATTGAGATTGCGTAGCGCCTGGAGGCCCCTATATGGTTCAACCGCGCGTGTCGCGCAAGAGCGTCGACATCGTCCTCAAGTACACCGCCGATGCCCTCGGCGGGGCGCTCTTCGCGCGCTTCGGGCTGCCCTTCCCGCCCATCGTCGCCGGTTTACCCTCCGAGTTGCCCCAGTTGCTCATCAGTTCGCAACAGACCGACCTGCTCTTCCGGCTCGCCGACGGCTCGATCCTGCACCTGGAGTTCCAGACCACGCGGCGCTCCGGCGATACCCTGCGCTTCGCCGCCTACCACCTGGCCGTCTACGCGCGCTACAAGCGCCCCGTCCACACTGTCGTGCTCTATGGCGCCGGCATCAGGAGCGCCGCCGACATCGTGGAGACCGGCGCACTCACTTTCCGCGTCCACAACATCTTCCTTGGCCGCGAAGATGGCGAGGTCACGCTGCGGCGGCTGCATGAGAAGGCGGCGCGTGGCGAGTTGTTCACGGAAACGGACCGCATCGACCTGGTCCTGGCGCCGCTGATGCGCCGGCGCCGTCCTATCGCGGAGGTTGCGCGCGACGCCGCGCTATTGACCGCGCATTTGCCGCAGGGGCAGCGCGAGATGACGGTGGGTGCGCTGCTTGGTTTGTCGTATCCTGATATCAATGATGACGTAGCGATAGCCATATTGGGGGAGTTAGGCATGACAGCACTATCACAGGCCCTGGAGGCGCGCGGAGAGGCGCGGGGCGAGATCAAAGGTGAGCTCAGAGGCAAACGTCAGGCCGTGCGAGCGTTTCTGGAGGCGCGCTTCGGCGCCCTCCCGGTGTCTGTGTCGCGGCGTATCGACGCGGCGGACGCGGATCAACTGGACCATTTCGTTGTGCATGCGGCCACTATCGACAAACCCGAAGATCTCTGATTCAGCGGAGGAGTGAGGCGTGACGGGCGGGATGCCCTACCGCGCCCAGCGTGTGGCTTCGGGGTCGTCCGTGTCGGGACGCACGGCTTGCAGTTCGGCCCACACCTCGTCGGGGATGGGATGGCGCGCCAGGTCGCCCGTCTGAGCCAGGCGCTCGGGGCGGCTGATCCCCACGATCGTTGAGGTAATGCGTGGGTCACGCAGCGAGAACTGGAGCGCGGCCGCGGCCAGGGGCACATCGTTGCGCGCGCAGATGTCCGCGATCCGACGGGCGCGCGCGAGCAGACTGCCCGTGACGTCCTGGTAGGCGTAGCGTGGATAGGCGTCGGGTCCCTTGGCCAGAATACCGCTCCCGTATGGCGCGGCGTTGACTGCGGCCACGCCGCGCCGCGCGGCCAGGTCCCACAGCGGATCGGCCGCGACGTTGAGCAGCGTATAGCGGTTGTGCGAGATCACCACCTCGAACGCGCCCGTTTCCACGTACCGCGACTCCATGTCGATAGGGCCTCCAGCCAGACCTATGTGCTCGATCAACCCATCCTCCTTGCAGCGCCGCAGCGCCTCGACGGGCCCATCCGGCGCCATGGCCGCCTCGAATGTGGTGTGCTCCGGGTCGTGCAGGTAGACCAGCTGTAGGCGGTCGAGATCCAACAAGCGGAGGCTGCGCTCAATGCTGCGGCGTATCTGATCTCCGCTGAAGTCGCCGGTCTGGAGGTCGCGGTCGGCCTTGGTTGCCAGGACAAAGCCGTCCGGCAGGCCGCCGCGCTCGCGCAGGGCCAGACCGATGCGGCGCTCGCTCTCGCCGTCGCCATAGGCCGCCGCCGTGTCGACAAAGGTGATCGACCCGTCGAAGACGGCGCGGAGCGTGGACAGAGCCTGCTCTTCGTCGACCGTGTAGGTAAAGGCGCCGGGCATGTTGCCCAACTCCGCGCAGCCGATGCACAACGGGGTGACCATGAGGCCGGTCGCGCCCAGTGCGCGGCGCGGTAGGGAGTCGGGCGAATCGTGCGTCGTCAATATAGCCTCCTCGCAGTATTCTTCTCGCGTGGCCCTTTGGTATCCTTAATACAGTAGCACAGAAATCCTCGACGCGATACCGACGCTGGTGATAATGGGGTGCACCACAAGAAAGTTCCCTTGTGCGGCGCGGCAGTCAACTGGCACGGCCGCTGTGCGCGTGCTGGGAACTTTGCTGTGGCGCACCCGTGATAATGGGCGCCGGTGTTCGCGCATCTATTTTTAAGGAGCCATTGTGGCTAGTACAAGTACTGTAAGTAAGACCGTGACGTGTGGAGAATTGACAGCCGCCGATGTGGGGCGGACGGTGACGCTCATGGGCTGGGTCAACCGCCGCCGCGACCACGGCGACCTCATCTTTATTGACCTGCGCGACCGCTGGGGCGTCACGCAAGCCGTCCTCGACCCCGAGGACGCGCGTGAGGCCTGGCAGCAGGCCGGTGACGTACGCAGCGAGTACGTCCTGGCCATCAGCGGCGAGGTGGCGCGCCGCCTGCCCGGCAAGGAGAACCCCGCGCTCTCGACCGGTGAGATCGAGTTGCGCGCCCAGGAGTTGCGGCTGCTCAACAAGGCCGAGACGCCGCCCTTCGTGATCAACGAGGAGACGGAGGTCAACGAGGAGTTGCGTCTGCGCTACCGCTACCTCGACCTGCGCCGCCCGCGCATGAAGGACAACATCCTGCTGCGCCACCGTACGATCAAGTATATCCGCGACTACCTCGACGCGCGCGGCTTCGTGGAGATCGAGACGCCGATCCTCTTCAAGAGCACGCCCGGCGGCGCGCGCGACTATATCGTGCCCAGTCGCGTGCACCCCGGCGAGTTTTACGCCCTGCCGCAGTCGCCGCAGCAGTTCAAGCAATTGCTGATGGTGGCCGGCTTCGAGCGCTACTTCCAGATCGCGCGCTGCTTCCGCGACGAGGATCAGCGCGGCGACCGCCAGCCTGAGTTCACGCAGCTCGACCTGGAGATGAGCTTCGTGACCCGCGAGGACATACTCGCCCTGATCGAGGAGTTAATGACCGGCCTTGTACCGGCCGTCGCGGGCAAGCGCATCCAGGACAGCCCGTTCCCGCGGCTGACCTACCGGGAGGCGATGGACCGCTACGGCTCCGATAAGCCCGACCTGCGCTTCGGCCTGCCGCTAGCCGATGTAGGCGATCTGTTCGCCGCCACCGAGTTCCGCCTCTTCGCCGGCGTGCTGGCGGGCGGCGGTCAGATCAAGGCCATCCGCGCGCCTGGCCTCGGCGAGATCTCACGCCGCGAGATCGACGAGTTGACCGAGACGGCCAAGCGCTTTGGCGCCAAGGGCCTCGTCACTATCGGCGTCACCGCGGATGGCGTGAAGTCGAACGTGGCGAAGTTCATCACACCCGAGATCCGCGCGGCGCTGCTGCAGCGGCTGGGGGCGGACACCGGCGACATGCTGCTGCTCGTGGCCGACGAGCCCGCCGTCGTGGCCGAGGCGCTGGGGCGGCTGCGTCTGGACATCGGCTATCGCCTGGGGCTGGCCGACCCCGACGCGCTGGCCTTCGCCTGGGTCATCGACATGCCCCTGTTCGAGCCAGCCGAGGGTGGCGGGATCAAGGCGGTGCACCACCAGTTCACCGCGCCGCTCCCCGAGGACGCGCCGCTGCTGGATAGCGACCCGCTGGCCGCGCGCGCCAATCAATATGACCTTGTGTGCAACGGCTACGAGCTCGCCGGCGGGTCGATCCGCATCTACCAGCGTGACCTACAAGAGAAGGTCTTCCGTCTCCTGGGCATGACACCCGAGCAAATCGAGGCGCAGTTCGGGCACATGTTGACGGCCTTCGAGTTCGGCACGCCGCCGCACGGCGGCATCGCGCCGGGCATCGACCGCATCGTAATGCTGCTGGCCGGCGAGGACAACATCCGCGAAGTCATCCCGTTCCCAAAGAACCAGAGCGCGCAGGATCTGATGAGCGGCGCGCCGACACCTGTGACGCAGACGCAGCTCGACGAGTTGCACATCGCCGTGCGCCTGCCCCACCCGCCCACGACGCCCGAGGCCCCGCGCATAGCAGAGGAGGCGTGAAGCTGGCCTGGCCTTAAAAGACCATGGCAGGGATCGGACCTTAAAAGGTCTGCCTGAGCGCGATGCCACGTATAACTTGCGCCATAAGCTGAGGTTCATGGCGCCTATGGCGTGACGTGCGATGCGGCTGCGTTACACGGGAGGCGTATATAATTGCCGTCCAGACCTTTCAAGGTCCGTCCCCTACCATGACCTTTTAAGGTCAGGCCGTCAGAACGTTTATGACAATGGAGCAAGAGACACCGAGTAATCTCACTGACGCCGACCTCGCGGGCGCCATCGCGGCGCAGCGCGAGGCCGTCGCGGCTTTCGAGCAGGAGTTCGTGCCGATGCGCAAGCGCTACGAACGCCTGCGCGGCCGGCTGCGCGACCTTGAGGGTGAGCGCGCGCGCCGCGAACTGGCTGAGTCGGGACAGGGCGAGGCGTTCAAGCCGGTCCCGCGCCGCGCGGTCACGGTGGCCGACGCCGTGGCCGGACGTGAGCGGACGTTGGCGCTGGACGCGCCGCTGGAGCGGTTCGCTTTCATGTCGATGCGCCGCCAGCCCATCGTGCTGAATCGGGAGGGCGATCACGCGCGGCAACGCCTGACGTTCTATCGCGGCGCTGGTAGGCCGGGGGAACTCCAGGAGACGGCGGAGGCTGCGACGTTCGGTGAGGCTAAGCGGCTTGCCGCGGAGGGCTGGTCGCCCGGCGTGCCCGGTGTCGCCCTCAACCGCCTCGCCGTGTACTATCCCGAGACCGCCACGACCGGCTGGCTGCGCCTCGACCAGATGTACTTCGAGGAGTCCTAGCCTTTGGCTGCCTCTGGAGTGACTAGTCACTCCAGAGGCAGCCAAAGAATCACCCAAATGGGTACTGTGCCGGGCGGTGAAATCGTCCTATAGTAGAGCTATCGCCGAGAGTAAAGTAGTTAAGAATCCTGGAAAGGAGCGAGAGCGATGGACGATCTATACAGCCTGGCACGGACCCTGGACACCCTGCTGAAGGGCGAGCCGTGGCAGCCACAAGAAGCGCGAGCCCTGTTGCGCGCCGGCCGCGCCTTGGCTCGTGAGACAGGGCGCCCCGGCACGTTCGACCAATTGCTGGCGTGGCCCCAACCCACGCCGCCGCTGCAGCCACAGCCGTCTCCAAGTGCGGCATAGCGGCCTTGGTGGGTTGCATAACGGGCCATAGCTTCGTCGTTAGGGCTATTTTAGCCTCGATTAGATGTGTCGTCGCCATGCGTAGGGGCAATATGGTTATATACCCGACGTTCGCCACGAACACGTTCGACTCGCGCCGAGCATCAACAACGCGAGCGCGAACACTGGACGTATGGCGATACAGCCCTATCCGATTATGGCGATACAGCCCTATCCGATTAAAGTATGGCGTGCGGATAGAGGTGTAGGGGCGTATCGCTATACGCCCGCTGCTCGCGGTTGAGGGGCTTGGCGTTCGCCGACGTTCGCCATCCATTGGACATCGCTGCGGTGAACGCCGGGCGTATAGCGATACGCCCCTACAGTCCGCATGGACGCATATAGGTTAATTGGACAGGGCATGCGTCCCGACGACCGGACCGCCGGTCGAGGCGAGAATGATAGAGCCTTGGTTAGCGGCGTGCGGTTTCTTGACACGCCGCACTCACATGCTATAATTGCCCATAAATAGAACTAAAGTCCTACTAATTAGGGGCGATAAGGGATAACCGCGACCACGGTTATCCCCTAAACGTGTGTGGCGGAACCTGGGTTGCGCGAGGAGGTGGCGAGGCGTATGAAGGGGGATGCTGAGTGAGAAGCGCGGCGGTGTCGTGGCGTCACCCGAGAGGGACGTCCGTGCCGCCGTCACGCCGGTGATGCGCACTTTTGCCGTGTCCACGCCACGTCGGCGTTCTATGCGCGCGCGTTACAGCCGTCCGAGCGGGAACACTACGCGGAGGCGCTCACGCAGGAGGGGCTGTCGGGCGAGATCGCGGTGCTGCGCCTGCATCTGTCGCGGCTGGTCGAGCGCGGTGATGAGGAGCGGCCCGGCGAGATCCCGCGCACGGTCCATGCGCTGATCCGTGCGCTACATGGTCAAGCAGGCAATGACAGCGCGACGGGCGACGCCGGCGCGGCGCTCGACGCGGCGGTGCGCGCCGAGGGACTGCGCTTGCTCGACGAAGGGCGTCCCCAGGACTCGTGATTATCCACGGGACCGAGACGCCTGGCGCCCCTACGATAATGCACGAGCCGTGAGGGGAGTCCCGACGCGCCTTCAGCCGAGCGCACGCGTGAGTAGATGCGCGGAAGATGTCGTAAAAGTAACTAATTGGAGGGCATGGTTCCAGCCGAAAGGGGGCTGCGGTCCAGCCTTTACCGATGCTATGATAGTGGCGACCGATAGAGCAAGGACTATATGTGATGATAAAAGACCAGTATGCGCGTATCGCGCTGTATCTGGCGGCGCTGTGGGAAGCGGCGCAGCGGGCCGAACGCGGGCAGGGGCTCGTCGAGTATGCCGCGATCCTGGGCTTCCTCGCCGCCATTGTCGTCGTCGCGATTCATTTCTTCGAGCCGGCCGTCGCGACGTCCCTCAATAATGTGACCAACAGTTTTTAGTCGATGGTCGATGGTCGATGGCAGTATGTCATTTCCCCTGAGCACATGGTGAACGAACGTTTGACCAACCCGGCAACACGTCGTATGCTTCACCATCGCCCATCGCCCATCGCCTGGCTATTCGGCCCCTTCGCCGAGCCTACTGCGCGGGCACTCCTTATTGGGGCAGCGGAGGAGCCGGACGCGCTGGGGTCCCTGCGGACCCTCCTCGACTTTCCACCTCACGACCAAGTGACTCGCACAGACGGGGCACGTCGTGATCCCCATGGCGTCGCGCGATTGGCGCGCCACGGGTATGATCGGTTCGGTCTCCCCCGTCCTCCAGCGCCGCCACACGCGCCGTTTCATGAGGCGCCTGTCCAGCGCGCGACGATCGCGTACAGGCGATCGAGGTCGAACGGTTTGGGCAGCCGGTCGTCGACCTGCATCAACGTTGAGGTGGCGCGGAGGCGATCCTGCGCCGACATGACGATAATCGGAATGTCGGCCGTCACCGGGTCCGCGCGCAGACGCTGGCTGACTTCCACCCCATCCATGCCCGGCATCATAATGTCGAGTAAGATAACATCCGGGTGTAGGTCACGGGCGAGCGGCAGCGCACCGCCGTTGACCGCGGCCAGCACCAGATAGCCCTCGTCCTCGAGCGCCGTTTCGAGAAAGTCGACGATGAACGGGTCGTCGTCGACGACCAATACCGTGCCCTTTGTCATAATCATCCTTCTAAAGGCCCAGCGGCCGCCTATGTTGTCATCGCTACATGATTTCTTCGACACTATTATAGAGTACCACTCGCTGTGTTCACGGCCGAACGCAAGCGGGCAAGAGACACGTAGCAAGAATGCTGCCAGTAGCCAGTAGTCAGTAGTCAGTAAGCATACGCCGTTTCGTTGCAGTATGCGTGAGGCCTGTATGGCTATATGGCTACACCGCGCGCCTCCGCACGATGTACTGACTACTGACTACTGACTACTTCGTAAAGGAGGCGCCCATGCGCGAGACAACCGAATGGCGCGCGGGCGTGCCCGCGCTGCTATCCGACGTGGAGCGTTTTACCGCCGTCGCGGGGACGCGACCGCTGCGTCCTTACCAGGTCGAGGCCGCGCGGGCCATCGTGTCCAGCGTGCGCGCCGGCCGCGACCACAAGGGGCAACTGGCCGCGCTGCGGCGTCTGCTGCGCGAGGTGTGGGATTGCCGCCGCGTGGCCGTCGACGCCATGGGCGTGGGCGCGGGCATCGCCTCGTGGCTGGCGTCCGAGCTCGGCCCAACGGTGGAGCAGTTCGTCTTCACCGCGCCGAGTAAGAGCCGCCTCGCCTTCACACTGCTGGGCATGGTCAACACGGGCCGCTGCCGCGTGTACGCGGGCGACAACTCGGAGGAGTATCGCGCCTTCTGGGCTGAGGCCGCGGCGGCGCGCTACGAGATGCGCGCCAACGAGCAGATGACCTTCTACGTGCCCGACGCTGAAGGCCACGACGACTTCCTGATGAGCCTGGCTCTGTGCGCCCACGCCGCGACCGCCGCCGCCCCCGCCGCGGTCGTGCGCCCCCAGCCGTTGTCATATGGCGACTAGACGAAGTCGTACTCACCCACGCCAATTGCAATAGCGGTACTATGATAACAGGCAAGGGGAGAGTGCATGATCGGAGAGATAACGCCGATGGACATAACTATAGCAACCAGGTCTATCCCCGTGGCAGAGGATACGCAGATAATGCTCGAAGAGCTAGCGCGCCTCGATAGCATTCCGATGACGGACGTGCTTGCTCGCGCTGTCGAAACGTATTGGGGCCGTCGCATCAACGAGGCGTCCAATGAAGCTTATGCCGCGCTCAAGGCGGACCCTAAGGCATGGCAAGAGCTACAGGATGAGCAATCCGAGTGGGATGCGACCCTTACCGATGGATTAGACGACGAATGAACATGCCTCAGCCCTCTCGCGGCGAGATATGGCACGTAGACTTAGATCCGGTACAAGGGCATGAGCAAGGTAGGCGACGTCCTGCGGTCATCGTATCGGCCGACTCATTTAGCCAAGGTCCTGGAGCAATGGTGGTAATCGTGCCGATAACTGGCACAATTCGTCGTCTACCCTACGAGGTTACTGTTAATCCTCCCGAAGGTGGACTAACAGCAGAAAGTGGATAAGATATGAGCGAGGAGATTGGCTACACGGTCAGCAGCGGCAACGTCTTCGCCGACCTCGGTTTCGAGCAGCCCGAGAAGGAACTGGCTAAGGCGCAGCTCGTCGGCCGCATCGCCCACCTCATCGAGGAGCGCGGCCTGACGCAGGCGCAGGCGGCCGCTATGTTGGGACTGGACCAGCCCAAGGTCTCGGCCCTGTTGCGCGGACGCTTCGGCGGCTATTCGTTGGAGCGCCTGTTCCGCCTCTTGCTCGCGCTGGACAGCGATGTCGCTAGCGTGGTCCGCCCCAAGCGCGAGGACCACGCGCGTCTGAGTGTCACTGCCAGCGCGTCGTGACGCATGATAGCTCTGTCCCCCACATTGGGTGCGCACCACTTTTCGCACTGGTCATCGTGGCGTGTGTCATATCTGCTGGGACCGACGCCTGCGCTCCCAAATAGACGCGAAAAACTGGCGCGCACCCCCACATTAGCACATCAGGAGGGGACGATCACGCCGCCCCTGTCGTCTTCGATGGCAAGGTTCAGCAGGCGGGCGGCGTCGTATAGGTGGGGATCATCGGCGGCGATCGCATCGACTTTTAGTGGACGCTGCCGCGCACGATCCACGAAGACCGCCCAGCACTCCCACTGGGGATTGAAGCGCGAGACGTAGCGCAGTCCCCCAAACAGCGGCGCGCCGGCGTTGTCCATCCGCTGGTAGACGTGCAGGGCGGCCTCCTGCGTCAGTTCACGTTGCGGTCCCGTGACGGCGCTCAGGTCGATGTCGGCCAATCTCAGGCGCGCGGCCATGGGCGCCAGCATGGGCCGTAACGCCTGCATCGTTTCTGGGTGCGCCAGATCAACCAATGGACGTGTCACAAAGATAACGGTCGCGCCGATGCGGCGCGCTACGCGCCAGTCGCGCGGGATAACGCCATGCCCGGCACGCCAGAAGGGATTAGCCCCGCCGGCCTGGCTCAAGGTCCTGACGCTGGGACGAAACCGCGCCACGGTCTCTCCGTAGGCTCCGGCCGGCTGAGAGGCGACGTATAGCACACGGTAGCGGTCCCGTGACGGGACGCGATGCCGGCCGCGCGGGTCGTCGAAACGACCGTCAAACGTCCCGTCCGGAGACGCGAAGCGCCAGTCGGGCGGCGTGAGGGGATCGGGGATGCGGCCAACACGAAACAGGGGGGCGAGTCCGAGCGTCGCGGTCTGTACATCCACCATATCCTACACAGCTCCGCTCATTGGTGAAACGGGTTCATCCATATGCGATAAAATTCCTGGCCGCGCTCATCGCCTCCTGAAAGCGCCCGTCGTGGATAGCGTCGGCGGGCGAGTCGTCGCCCAGGGTTGGGTTCATGCCGATGAACCAGGCGCGCACGGTCCCCTGTCCATCGAAGCGCGACAGGAGCGCCATGATCTCATAAGCCGCGCGTAGACGCTGCTCGCTTTCGATGCGCACATCGGTGATCTCTCCACTGGCCCAGCGGCTCACGGTCCGCGCATCTTTCACGCCCGCTATGTAGGCGGTGAGCCGCCCCGTCAGCAGTCGATACAATCCATCGGCCATCTCCGTGAGCGGGGCGCGCACCGTTTGCGCATGGACCTGCTCGAAGATAGACATGCCGTCGTCGCTGTCAGTGCCCGCCGCTAGTAGCGCCATAATCCTCTCCCGTGCCTCGCCGTGTAAAACAACGCCAGTTACCTGCATGATAAGCAATGACGTCGGCATTTACAAGGCGTTTGATAACACGGGGCGCGCCACATTTTCTCTCGCCCCTACGGCTGGTCCTTTTTCCCTCGCCCCCCGCCGTCTCCTCATAGGCGCCCTTAATTGACGCCATATGTGATGTATATTTACTGATGGGAGGGGAGCGATGACCAAGCGAGACAAAAGGAAGGACGGCAATGAGCGTTGATATCGTGGAGAAGGTTGAGCGGTATATGGCGAAGCCCTACCGCATCGATATGTGCCGGAGCGATTGGGGCTGGTACATCAAGGTCCCCGATTTGCCGGGTTGTATGAGCCAGGGCGAGACACCCGACGAGGCGTTCGAGATGATCCAGGAGGCGCAGCGATTGTGGTTTCAGGTCGCGCTCGAAGACGGCCGGCCAATCCCCGAGCCGCGGGACGAGGAGGAGGATGAAGCGGGGGGCCGGTTGATCGTGCGCCTGCCCAAGACGATTCATCGTCAATTGGCCCAGGCCGCCGACACGGAAGGGGTAAGCCTGAATCTTTTCGCCGCGACGGCGTTGGCGCGGGCGGTCGGGCGGGAAGAGGTGGAGATGCGCCGCCGCGGCCGCCCGCGCAAGAGCGTAGAAGCCTAAGACCACTCTTTGGAGCGCCTGTTCCGCCTGCCGCTCGCGCTGGACAGCGATGTCGCCATCGTGGTCCACCCCAAGCGCGAGGACCACGCGCGCCTGAGTGTTAGCGCGTCATAACCGCTTAAGCCAGCGTTCATGCAAGATTCACCCTAAACCTGCCATACTATGTAAAATCCAGCTTGTCATAACTGGATTGTAGTTAGCGGGAGGAGTGCCTGTGCAACGCCCACGGCGCCGTCATAGTTGACATAGACGAGCGCAGTTGGTATATCTGAGAAACAGATCCAGCCGTGGGTCCGCGCCCTGCGCTAGCGAGGGCGGCAAGCGGGTACCGTTAGGTAGGTAGTAAGGAGGTAGGACGCGTATATGTAGGAGTATGCGCGACTCGTTGGGACCATTCGCGGTCTTTAGTCCCCTTTCTTTGGCGGGTGTTATGCGAACCCGTCTCACAGGATTCTTTGGAGGATAGACATATTATGGTAGCTAAGAAGGCTCTGCGCCTTACGGCCGCCGCCGCGTTAGCCGGCATGACGCTCGGCGCGGGTGCGGTCCATGGCGCCACGCCACGCAGCGCTGTGAAGTACTCCGGCGTGGTGACCATCACAGACTGGCAGTTCCCCGATGGCTGCGGACCCGGCGCCGCCTCGGTGGCCAACCAGGAGATCTGCGGCGCGATGAACACCCTGTTGTTCATCCCCGACCAGAACCTCAACTATTTCCCCTATCTGGCCACGGAGATCCCGACCATCAAGAACGGCGGGGCCAAAATCGTCAACGGCAACCTGGTGGTAACGTACAAGCTGCGGCCCAACAAGTGGTCGGACGGTACGGACGAGACGGCCAGCGACTTCATCTTTGGCACTCACCTCAATCTGGCCATCGGCAATAGCCTGGGCATCGACCAGATCACCGCTATGAAGGCGGTCGACAGCCATACGCTGCAGGTGACCTACAAGGGTACCTACGCGCCATACTACACGATTGGACAGCCCGTGTCGGATCCGCAGCACTACTTCGAGAAGAAGTACGGCTCGACCGACCTCAAGGCGATCGGCGCCAAGTACGTCAACGATACCTACGGCAGCCCCAGCGATGTCTTCGACGGCCCCTACAAGATCCAGTCGTATACCAACGGGCAGAGCATCGTGTTGACCCCGAACACAGGCTTTGCTGCCTTCCCCAGCAGAGCGAGCCAGCCGCTGCCCGCGCAGATCAAGTTCGTCAACATCACCGACAACGAGACGGGATTGGCTACGGCGCTGCAGTCGGCCAGCTCCGGCGTCGACAAGGCCGAGGACTTCCAGGCCACCGACCTGCCCGTCCTCAACAACGCCAGCAAGTACCACATTACGAACCAGCCGGCGCTCACCGTGGAGCACCTGGAACTGAACCAGGGTGGTCCACTCCAGGACCCGAAGCTGCGCCAGGCGCTGCAGTACGCCGTCGATAAGGAGACGCTCTACCACGACCTGTTCCCGCAGGTCAGCGATCCCAAGACCTTCCTGCTCAAGAGCGTGCTGCCCAACTCCTCACCGTGGCTCAACAAGAGCATCGGCGTGAGCGAGTACAATCCCAACAAGGCCAAGGCGCTGCTCAAGGCCGCTGGCTACGCCACAAGCTACTTCGGCCCCGGCAAGCACCTCTATCTGACCTTCGCCACCACGACCGCGCCGGTGCGCCAGAAGGACTTCCAGATCCTGAGCCGCTTCTGGGCCAACGTGGGCATCCATGTGAGCCCTAAATTCGTCAGTGGCTCGCCCTCGGCCAACGGCGGCATGTTCTCGCCCTATAACCTCAACGGCGTGCTGGCGACGCGCCACTTCGACATCGCCCTGTTCGCCTTCACGGAGCCGCCAGATCCGCAGTCCGAGGAGACGAGCTTCCTGCCCAACTTCATCCCGACGGCAACCGTGCATAGCGCGTCGCAGCAGAACTACAACGGCATCAACGACGCGGACCAAGCCGCCCTGCTGATCAAGGCGCGCACGGCCCTCGATTCCAGCCAGCGCCACGCCCTGTTCAACCAGTGGCAGAGCCTGGTGAACAGCCGCGTGTACTTCATCATGCTGTACGCGCGCAGCAACATCACCGCCGACAACGGGCACATCGGCAACTTCAAGCCGAATCCCACCAGCGTCGGCAACGACTGGAACGCCTACGAGTGGTACGCTAAGTAGTTGGGATTAAGAGTCCCGGCGGAGACAGGGATGCGGCCGCGTCCCTGTCTCCGCTATGATCCATCATTGTGTAAGGATAGGGTTTGCGCCTGCCCATGTATACTAACCTAAAACATGCGCCTGTCCATGTATACTGACCTAAAAGATGGTGGAGTAACGAGATGATAGCGTTTATCGTGCGCCGCAGCTTGCAGGCGCTGCTCATCCTGGTCGGGCTGTCGGTCTTCTTTTTCGCCATGCTGCGGGCCTCGCCGGGCGGGCCGTGTGCCCATATCTTGGCCACACCGAGCCCCAACGCGCAGGGGCAGTACAACGCCTGCGTTCAGGCGCGCGGCCTCAATGACCCGCTCCCGGTGCAGTACGTGCACTGGGTCAACCTGGCTATCCACGGCGACTTCGGGACCGACTACACGGGCCTGCCCGTGCTCGATACGATCAAGCTGCGTCTGCCTGCCACGATCCTGCTCATGGGGCTCTCCTATATTTTGCAGCAATTGATCGCGTTGCCTCTGGGCATAATAAGCGCCCTGAAGCGCTATACAATCATCGATCAGGCGCTTACGCTGCTCGCGTATTTTTCCTTGTCGCTGCCCACCTTCTGGCTGGGCCTGATGCTCATCCTGCTCTTATCCGTCGGCGCCGGCATCTTCCCTCCCGGCGGCATCACCAACCCGCAGACGCTGATTCCGCCCTTTGGCACCGGCCCCTACTGGTCCTACCTCGCGCATCACCCCGCCCAATCTATCGGCGATTTCTTCTGGCATCTGACCTTGCCGGCGTTGACGCTGGCCGTCATCGGTATCGGCGTAGACAGCCGCTTCATGCGCGGCAGCATGCTTGATGTCATCAACCAGGACTACGTGCGCACGGCCAAAGCCAAGGGGCTGCCGCCCTCACGAGTTGTGCTCAAGCACACCTTGCGCAACGCGCTGCTGCCAATCGTCACCAACATCGGCCTCTATATCCCCGCGCTGGTCGGCGGCGCCATCATCACGGAGAGCATTTTCGGCTGGCCGGGCATGGGCCAGTACTTCGCCCAGGCGTTAGGCAACCATGACAATAACACGCTGCAGACCGTGCTGCTGTTCACGGCTCTGTTTACGCTGCTGGGCAATTTGGTGGCCGATATTTTGTACGGCGTGGTCGATCCACGCATCCGCTACGACTAGTTAGGTAGATAGGTAGCTACGACCTACACGAGCGCCCGACACACGGAGAGAGGAGATGAGGAGATGCAGGATCCGCCACTTTTGGAACGCGACGAGGCTGTCATAACGGCGCCGGCCACGGCGCCCGAGGCCGTAGAGTCCGATATCACGACAAGGCAACTCTCGCAGTTGCAGTTGATCTGGATCCGCTTCCGGCGGCACAAGCCGGCCATGATTGGCAGCGTGATCCTGTTCTTCCTCCTCCTAATTGCGGTGTTCGCCCCCTGGATCACGCCGGAGAGTCCCTACAACCTGTTCTCCTATGACGTGACCAATCAGAACCTGTCGCCGCGGCTGAGCCCCGCGTGGTACTTCGCCATGGGCACGGATGACAACGGGCACACCATGGTCTCGCAGATCGTGTGGGGCGCGCGCATCTCGCTGGGCATCAGCTTCGTGTCGGCTTTCCTCGCCTCGTTCATAGGCATCATCGTCGGCGCGGTCTCAGGTTACGTTGGCGGTTGGGTCGACACGTTGATGATGCGTATCACCGATGTCTTTCTAACCCTGCCATTCCTGCCGTTATTGCTGCTGACCGCCGACTTGTTCGGGCAGGGCCACATAAACATCATCATCGGGATCTTCGTGGTCTTCTCCTGGCCGAGCATCGCGCGCCTGACGCGCGCCTCGTTCCTCTCGCTGCGTGAGCAGGAGTTTACCGAGGCGGCACGTTCGGTCGGCGTGAGCAGTACGCGCATCATCTTCCGCCACTTGCTGCCCAATGCGCTGCGTCCCATCATTGTGGCGACCACGCTGGCTGTGGCCGGTTTTGCCGTCGTGGAGGCGGCCATCGACTTCCTGGGCGCCGGCATCGCCTATCCTGATGCCAGTTGGGGCAATATTCTCTCCAATGCGCAGACCGGCTTCGGCTCAGGCAATTGGTGGTGGCCAACCTTCCCTGGCGTCTTCCTGGTGCTGACGGTGCTCTCGATCAACTTCATCGGCGACGGCATTGGCGACGCGCTCGACGTGCGCTCGAAAGTGTAAGCGTGCCCAAAGCATCAAGCCGAGGATAAGGTGGGAATGATGGACCTGCGTGTGGAATATTTCTACGACGATAGTCCGTAGAGCCCAGGCGCTTTAGCGGCTTTAGCTTGACCTCTCTCGCGGATTAGACCATATTATAGACATGGACATCGTACGATAGAAGTTAAGTGGATGCCACATCAGTCGTCGCAATGGGCGACGTACACGGCGGCGCGGGTGGAGGCGGCGCGGCTGTGGGGCGACCTCGTGGCGCGCCACCATCGCTTGCGGCGTATAAACTGGCGCTGGCCGTCCAAGGCCACCGCCCAATGGCGCAACAAGCGGTTGGCGTCGGCGGTGCGCAAGCAAGCCACGCTGGTCAAGGGATCACGACGCTGGTGACGGGTGCAACGGCGCAAGAAACGGATGCTCGCCAAAACACGGCGCCGCATGAACGACCTGATCCACAAGGCCACGCATCGCATCTCCCATGAGTTCCCTGGCGCGACGTGCTACGTCGGCAAGCCCTTCAACGAAGCCGCTCAGAAGATGAACGGGGTGTGGGCACAGCAGGTCAGCCAGGCCAGCAACAGAAAGATCGCGCGGCAACTCGACTACAAGACAAGTGGCGCTATCCAGGTAGACGAGCGTTATAGTAGCCGGACGTGCCCGGACTGCGGCGTGCGCCACAAGTGCCGGCGCGTGTATCGCTGCCGGGAGTGCGGGATAGTCGCCCCACGCGATGTCGTGGGTAGTACGAATATCCTGTGCATCGGCCTTCATGGGGCGATGCGGATCGGTCAAGCCATCGCCACGGAGATCGTCTATGTACGGCCCGTCAACGTATTCCGGCGCGAGCCGGATAGTTCGCTTGGACACAGCGGACATAGCTCGGCCTAGCCGAGAAGCCCACGGCGCTAAGCCTTGGGAGTGTCACGACGACGAATCACACAATTGGGGCTTTGTCGTGCCAAGCCTTCACATCGTGGGTAGTGGCGAGACGCGGGAAGATGCCGAGCGAGAGGCCCGCGACGCTATCTTTTTCACCCTGGAAGGGGACGATGAACCGATGCCGGAGGGTCATGAGCTTTCCTACTTCCGCGTCAGTCTCGACCGTGCGTCGTAGCATAGCGGAGGATGTTGGGAATCCAGGGACCCAGGGCCAGCCAACCGCACGCCCATACCGCATCTCCTGGCTGGGGTGATACACTCACCCTATAAAGACCCCTTACAGCGGAGGAACAATGCATTATGGCTATGCGCGCCCACCGGACCGATTCCACGCCGCCCGACGTGTTGACGGATGCGCCCGAGGTAGACTTGTCTACGTTTCCCACGGGCGACGGTAAGCCCGTGGCCGAGACCTACGCCAATTATCTCCAGATGACCTACCTGCAGTTCGCGCTGCGCCGGCTGCTGCAGTCGCAGGGCCGCCCGCCCGCCGTGATCGGGGGCAATCAATTCCTGTATTACAATCCCTACAACAAACGAGAGCATCTCTCGCCCGATGTCTACGTGGGCTTCGACCTCGCGCCGCCCACCACCCGCGATGTGTGGTTTACCTGGGAGGAGGGCAAGGCGCCGGACATCGTGTTCGAGATCACCTCGCCAAGCACGCAGCGCACGGATGTGAGCGCGGGACCGCGCGGCAAGCTGACCCTGTACGCCCAACTGGGCGTGCGCGAGTACTACGTCTACGACCCGCAGCTGGTGATGTTTCCGTGGTTACGGGCCTTCACGCTGATCGAGGGACGTCTGGAGGAGGCGCCGCTGCTGCCAAATGGAGGCGCCTGGAGCGAGCTGCTGCAGGCGGAACTGCGGGCGGTGCGTTCGACGGAGTGGGAGCGGCCGGGGACCTACCTGCGCGTGATCGACCCGACGACGGGCGCGCCGATCCGCGTGGGCGAGGAGGAGTTGGAGGATATACGTCGCGCCGCGCGGGCGCGGATCATGGCGATGGAAGAGCAACTGACCGCGTCCGAGCTGGAGCGCCTGGCCGCGGAGCAGGCGCGCCTGGCTGCCGAGCAGGCGCGCTTGGCCGCTGAGGAGCGCGCGCGCCGCGCCGAGGAGGAACTTGAGCGGCTGCGGTCGGGGCAATAATATGAGCGCGGCATGATATTGCATTTGATATTATAATAGCGAGAGGGAGGGCGATGGCGAAACGCGAGAAGCGGATCGAGGCGCTGCGACGCAACCCACGGACTGTACACCCCGAGGAATTAGATGTCGTCTTACGGGACGTGGGGTTCGTGGTGGCAGGGCAGAAAGGCAGCCACAGAAGGTACCGGCGCGGCGCTGATGCTCTGACCGTCCCGCAGCACGATCCGCTTGATGTCGCGTATGTCAAACAAGCCCTTGATCTTATAGATCGCGATAGCTCAAGCACGGGTGAGGAGGGATAGCAGGTGGAGTCAGTGGCTAGCGGTGGGGTCGCCGTGGACGTGACGGCGGAGGTTGCGCGCTATATGGCCCTACCTTACCGCATCGAGTTGATCCCAGGTGAGACCGCTTGGGTCGCCAGCATCCCCGATCTCCCTGGGTGTCTAAGCCAGGGGCGCACGCCCGATGATGCCTTGAAGCACATCAGAGAGGCGCAGGAGTTGTGGATCGAGGGGGCTATTACGGATGGTCTGCCCATCCCGGCGCCAAGTGGCGAGAAGGAGTACAGCGGCCGCCTGCTCATCCGTATCCCCACGGACGTGCATCGTGATTTGGCGCGCGTGGCCGAGGAGCAGCGGGTGAGCATCAATCTCTATGTGGCCACGGCTTTGGCGCGGGCGGTGGGACGGGCGTCGACAGTGGCCGGATCGGCCCAAGCGCCTAGACATTGAGGCGTGACGTAGCGTCGGCGCCATTCCCTATTTCCTACCCATGATAGGGAAAGTTTGCTATCCTGCGGTAAAACTGTACAATACGCGTTAAACAGCTTATCTCTATGACTATGAAGGTGGGACTATATGGCTAGCGCACCAACGGCCACGGCGGGAACCAAGACGGCACGAAGAAACGAGGCGCTTAACCCCAATGGCACGCTGCTCGATGTCGTTGATCTAAAGACATATTTCAAGAGCATGGACGGCACGGTCAAGGCCGTCGACGGCGTCGACTTCTCGCTCAAGCCGGGGCAGACGCTCGGTGTCGTCGGCGAGTCCGGCTGCGGCAAGAGCGTGACCTCGCTCTCCATCATGCGCCTGGTCGACCGCCCCGGCTTCCTGGCCGGCGGCCAGTTGATGTTCAGAGGCCGCGACCTGGCCAAGATCTCTGAGAAGGAGATGCGCGGCGTGCGCGGCGACGAGATTTCGATGATCTTCCAGGAGCCGATGACCTCGCTCAACCCCGTCTTCACGGTGGGCAATCAGGTACGCGAGGCCATCACCGAGCACCGCAAGATCAGCAAGTCCGACGCCGACACGCGCACGGTCGATTTGTTCCGCATGGTCGGCATCCCCTCGCCGGAGCGCCGCGTCAAGGACTACCCGCACAACATGTCGGGCGGTATGCGCCAGCGCGTGATGATCGCCATGGCCCTGGCCCTGCAGCCCGATCTGCTGATCGCCGACGAGCCGACGACGGCCCTCGACGTGACGATTCAGGCGCAGATCCTGGAGTTGATCCGCGACCTGCGCACCAAGAACAACACCGCCGTGCTCTTGATCACGCACGACATTGGTGTCGTGGCCGAGATGGCCGACGAGGTCGTGGTCATGTACACCGGCAAGGTGGTCGAGCACGGCTCGGTGCAGCAGGTGCTCAAGACGCCGAAGCATCCCTACACGGTGGGCTTGCTCAACTCGATCCCGTCGATCGGCCAGAAGGGCGGCCGCCTCAACGTGATTCCCGGCACCGTGCCGAGCCCGCTCAACCTGCCGAAAGGCTGTCCCTTCGCGCCACGCTGCCCCCACGCGATGGCGGTGTGCCGCGAGCAGGAACCGCTCCTCAAGACGCTTGATGATGGCAGCGCCGCGCGCTGCTGGCTATATTGATGAGTGGCGAGTGACGAGTGGCGAGTGACTAGTTCTCGCCACTCGCCACTCGCCACTCGCCACTGATCACTAAGGAGACACACATGGCTGTGACAGAGGGGATCAAGCCGGCGCCGACGACGCCCACGAACACGGGTGATGGCAACGGCGAGACGCTGCTCTCGGTGCAGAACCTCAAGACTTTCTTCCCGATCCAGGGCGGTATCTTCCGGCGCACCGTTGGCTACGTGCAGGCGGTCGACGATATCTCGTTCGACATCAAGAAGGGTGAGACGCTGGGGCTCGTCGGTGAGTCGGGCTGCGGCAAAACGACGACGGGGCGCACCATCCTGCGTCTGAACAAGGCCACCGCGGGCAAGGTGGTGTTCGACGGCAAGGATGTCTTCGCGCTCTCGGCGAACGACCTCAAGAAGACGCGCGCCGACATGCAGATCATCTTCCAGGACCCGTATTCATCGCTCAACCCGCGCATGCCCGTCGGCGATATCATCGGTGAGGGGTTGCGCGTGCACGGCATGTCCAACCGCTCCGAGCGCGAGAAGACGGTGCAGTACTTTCTCTCGGTGGTCGGCCTGCGCAAAGAGTGGGTGCGCCGCTATCCGCACGAGTTCTCGGGCGGCCAGCGCCAACGTATCGGCATCGCGCGCGCCCTGGCGTTGCGGCCCAAGCTGGTGGTCTGCGACGAGCCGGTCTCGGCGCTCGACGTGTCGGTGCAGTCGCAGGTGCTCAACCTGCTGCAGGATCTCCAGCGGGAGTTCGGGCTGACCTATCTGTTCATCGCGCACAACCTCTCGGTCGTGGAGTACCTCTCCGACCGCGTCGCCGTGATGTATCTGGGCAAGATGGCCGAGTTGGCGCCGGCCGACGAGCTCTACAGCAATCCGCTGCACCCCTATACGAAGGCGTTGCTCTCGGCCATCCCCGACCCCGACCCGTCGGTGCGCAAGCAGCGCATCGTGCTACAGGGCGACGTGCCGAGCCCGATCAACCCGCCGTCGGGCTGCCGCTTCCGCACGCGCTGCCCCATCGCCATTGACCGCTGCGCGACCGAGGTCCCGGCATTCCGTTTGATGGGCGAGGGCCACTACGTGGCCTGCCATCGCGCCGAGGAGTCGTCCAAGCTGATGGGCAGCGGCAGCGTCCTCACGGGCAAGCCATTACCGACGCCGCCCCCATCGCCGAATGGGGCCAGCTTGCATTAGTAGCCCGTCGAGGCTGCAATATCCCCAGGGTGCACCTCGACATAGTGGGACGCGGCCTGCGACTGCGGTCGCATGGCAGATCAACGCCGACTGCGGTCGGGTGTCGCCCGGCGACGTACCGCTCCGACGTGCTCATCCTGGCGCCGCAGTGCCCGTGGTCTGCCATGCGACCGCAGTCGCAGGCGTCTCCCGCGCAATCCCACAATAATAAGGCGCATCCCATCCCTATGGGCGCGCCCCACGATTGTGAGGGGGCCAGGCGCGTCCTCGCCCACCCCGCCGCGCCCGCCCCGGCGCCGCGCCGCTCCAGGGCCCTGTCCGTGTCGCCGCGCCGCTGGGGCGGGCGCGGACGCGCGGGGTGCGCGGCCCGCGTGTTCCTTGACACCCCCGCCATCCCTGCGACAATGGTCGTGGTAGGAGGACGCGCGTCCTCCGTAGGCGGGGCGCCGGGGGGCGCGGCGATGCACGGCGATGCACGAGCCATGGTCGGCGGGTTGAGCGCGGTGCACGGGCGCGCGGTCCGTGCGGGCGCCCGTGCACCGCGCGTCTAGCGCCGCGCCGCACGGCGGGCCGCGTCTCACAATCGTGGGGCGCGCCCCATCCCTATCGGGGGGCCGACGCTCGCCTAATCGCGGGCAACTACAGCGAGTCGTAGTGGTGGGGACGGGCGATCTGGGCGCACCCGACCCAACCGGACGGTATCCTCTATCCAGCGCGTCAAGACCCGTCGCTCCAGAGTGTCGCCCTCTTCGACCGCGCCCAGGACGCCGTGCTAGCCAGGGCTGCCTATCCCCTGAGCACCCTCGACGACGCTGAGTTGGCCGTCCTTCTGGATCGTTATAACTTCAGCCTACGGCCGTGAGGGCGTATCGCGAGGGCTCGAAGGGCTACGACAAGCTCAGATGCTTTAGTCCTGGATACCTGACTCCGTGGCCTGGAGGTCGGTGTGCAGCGCTTCCAGCACGATCGCGCGCGGGACCTTGGCGCCTTTGCGGATGAGGCGCGCGATGGACAGCGTGCGCGGGTCGATCAACTCGTCGAGGGGGTCGACGTCGCCAACGTTCTCGGACGTTGGCGCGCTGGAGGCCGTAGCAAGCGCCGGCGCGGGTGTATCTACGCTGACCAGCGCGGCGTCACTAGCCGTCGTGCCTGGTGAGCTTGTGGCGCCGGTGGAGGCGGCGCGCCCGCTCCGTTTGGCTGTGCGCGTCTGAGCGCGCGTCTCGCCCGCGCCGCGCACACGCTCCAATTGCGTCACGGCCTCCGCTTCGCTCTTAGCCCCCGCCAGCACGTCGTAGGCGTGCTCGACGCCGATCTCACCGCGCTCGACGGCGGCGGCGAAGACGGGCGAGCCGACGATGCGGCGGCGCTTGGAGACCCACGCTTTGCTCTTGCCCAGGGCGCGCGCCACGGCGTCGCCGCTGCCCAGTTCGTCGGCGAGCACGCCGATCAGGTCCATCTCCTCGCGTGGGGAGAGCTGCACGCGCTGTAGGTTCTCCACGCACGAGACCAGGAACGCCTGTTGGTCATCGAAGCGGCGCACGATCACCTCGACCTCGTCGCGGCCCAGCAGCCGGTGCGCGGCGACGCGGCGCGCGCCCATGACGACCATGTAGCGATTGGGGTCCTCGGGGCTGCGGCGCACCACCGGCGCCTGTAGCAGTCCGTGCTCGGCGATGCTCTCGGCGAGTTCGCGCAGCTCATCGGTGTCCTGCTCGACGCGTGGGTTGCGCGGGTTGTCGTCGATCAGGTCGAGTCGCACGACCTGGCGGCTGTTGTCGAGCAGGCGGTCGACCGCGCTCGACTCGCGCGGCACCGCCGAGAGGTTGAGGCGGTTCTTGGCCGCCTTGCCGAACTTCATCGTGTTGCTCATGCCTCTAGCGCCTCCCCTGACGCCTCCCCGCTACGTGTCAGGCTATTCATGGACCCTAGCCCCTGCCCCGCTACGTGTCAGGCTGTTCATCGCCCAGCACCTCCCGCACCATCTGCTCCTGGATCTGGCGGCCGCGGTCGAGCCAGTCGACGGGGACGGCTAGGCCCAGCGCGTGCCCTACCAGCGCGGCGGCGTAGCGGTAGTACTGGCCCACCGGGGCGTTGCGGTAGGCCAGGGCCACGGGGACGTGCGACTGCGACTCTTTGCCGGCGTGCTCGGTGAAGGGGATCGGCGGAAGACACATCACGCCGTACTCCCGCGCCATCTCCACCAGCGAGCCCAACGCGGCTGGCCGCAGCCCGCGCCCGTTGTAGCCGATGGGCAGGAAGCCGATGACTTCCAGGTGGGGCAGTCCCTCCTGCAAGTCGGCCACGAGACCGAGCGAGCGCACCACGCCATAGATTGGCTGTGGCAGCGTGAGCGTCGGCGCCAGCACATGCGTCGCCGCGGCCAGGGCGCTGGTGACCGAAAGGTCGAGGTCGGGCTTGGTGTCGAGCAGCACGACATCGTAGGCGTGGCGCCGCGGGTCGAGCAGCTTGGCCAGGTAGCGCTCACGGTCGATGGCGAGGCGCTCCATGCGCTCCACGCCGGCAGCGAGGCGCGCCCCTGACGGGGCCAGCGCGCAGTTGGGCATCGTAGGGATGTCCCAGGGCTCCAGCGCGCCGCTGGAGAGCCAGGAGCCGCCGCTGGCGCGCAGTTCCTCGGGGTAGCCGCAAGCCTCGGTCAGGTTGAACGCCGTGTCGAGATCCACCAGCAGGACGCGCAGGCCCCACGTCCCCCACACGCCGGCGATGTTGTGGACGGCCGACGTCTTGCCGGCGCCGCCCTTACGATTGACGATCGAGAGCACGGGCGCCATCGCCGCACGCGCTCCCGTTCCGGCTCCTACCACTGTATCTCGCGGACTTACGTCTACGCTCATCGGGTCACCACCCATCCCTGCTACTCAGGGCCATCCTGGCTACATCGCGCCCTACTCCACATAGTATAGCGAGATGACTATTTCGCTGGCGAAACTTACGAACATTAGTTCTAATCAAAAAAGTAGTTGCGCCTATTAGATGGCGGCGGGATACTGGCGCTAGGACAAATGAGGGAGGGACGACTGATCGGCACATATATACAGCGATTGCTGCGCCGGCGCATCGTGCGCTACGCGCTCGTCGGCGCGATTGGCATCCCGATTAACCTGCTCGCGCTGGCCGTATTCAAGCACTTCTTCACGGATCGGCTCTATGTCCTTGCCGTCGTGGCTTCGTTCGAGGTCAGCACGACGATCAACTTCGTGCTCAATCAGACGTTCACCTACAGCGAGCAGCGTCACTTGCAAGGGTGGGATTGGCCCAAGCGGGCGCTCAAGGCGCAAGCGGCAAGCTCCTCGGGGTTACTCCTGCAAGTCCTCCTCTCCCTGGCGTTGAAGTACGGTCTGCACATGAACGGTTACGTGGCGCAGGTGCTCGGTATCACGATCGTTTTCTTCTACAATTTCGTTATCTCCAACCGGCTCGTCTTCCGCCCCGCGCCGGCGTCCTCCGCGCCCACCCCGTCGCCAACGTCGGTGAGCGAACCCGACGCGGCGCGATAGACATGGACCATTCGCCGCGCCGCTACCGTCGGTTACGGTTGTCGCGGTGAGGGGAGGGACGCGGGCTGGGCGCCACCGCCTTGTAGTCTGGGTTGAGGGCGTAGACCTCGTCGCGCAGGGTGAGCGCCCCGAGGGCGACGAGGGCGTCGAGCGCCAGCCGTAAGCGCCGTTTGCTCATGGCCGAGTCGAACCCTGAGGCGCGCGTAAGGAGTGCCAGCGTGCCGCCCTGGCCAGCGGACAGGATCAAGGCCTGATGCGCATAGAGGGGACTGGATACTTCCGGCGCGCGCGCGATGACCCGCGCCGCCACGGCGTCTTGCTGCGCGCGTGTCCACCCAGGGACGGTCGCTGAAGTGGCGCCGTGCTTTGGGGAGGCCGGACGATCATGCACGGGTAGGCCGTGCGTGGATAGGACACGCCGTACCACCTGCCCGACAGACGCCGTGTCGTACGCGCGTAGCCGCGACAAGTCGTGCGTCAGGTCGGCGGCGAGCGCCGCCGCGTCCACCCTGGGCGTGGCGGCCCCGCGACGGCGCTCGGAGCGCAGACGCGCGCGCAACCAGGCCGCGGCGTGTTCGGCGCGTTCGAGGCGGGCGCGCAAGAGCGCCGTATCATCCGGCGCCGCTACTGACGCGCGCGCTGGGGCAGCTACCGGTGGTAAAGCGGTCGTGACGCGGCCATCGCCTACATCGGGGGTCGTGGTCGTCGCGCCGCGTGGCAGATGCTGCGACGCCTGTTCGGCCAGCGAACGCGTGCGGCGCAGCAGCCGCCGCGCCATCCCCTCGGCGCGTACCGCCGCTCCGCGCACGCGGTCAGGGCGCTCACCAGGGACTCGGTGTCGTTTATCGCTCATAAGTCGGAAGTCGGAAGTCGGAAGTCGGAAGTCGGAAGTCGGAAGTCGTGAGAAAGACGCGGGCAGTGCAAACGGGCACACTATTACCGAGCGATTCGTCGCCAGTGCTTCTGACGACTCACGACTTCCGACTCTTTTATCCACAGCTCGATACGTTGATTGACGGCGTCCCGCCCTGGCCGGCGCCTACCGAAGCGGTCCCGCACAACGCGCCATTTGCCGTATAGACTTTGACGCCGATGTCAGCGCGCGGGTAGATACCCAGCAGATAGTGCAAGACCCCTTGCAGCCAGTTCTGCCGCGTCGTCTGCGAGGCATAGGACCAGTTATTGTCGAGGGCCCACACCTGCAGTTGGGCTCCGTTCACGTATTGTTGGTAATTGTGGAGCGCTTGCCCCGCCGCCGCACACCCAGTGTGCGCGTCGTGCGGTTCCAGGTCCAGCCGCATATCCGTCGTGAAGGCGTTGCCGGCGAAGTCGCCGTTGGCCGTTTTTTGGACCAGGACAATAGCCTCGTTGGCGGCGTCGAGGCAGTTGCCCGCGTGCGTATCGAATCCGGTGGCGTTGGCGGGGTTGGCCGGAGCAGCCGTGGGCAGCGCCGTGGGGGCGGGCGTGGGGGTGGATGCGACGAGGGTCGTGCTGGGCATGCTGGCCGAGATGGAGCACCCGGCCAGCGCCATGGAGAGGAGCAGCAACACCGGCGCGACGAGGAAAAATCTTCTCACAGCTTCTATAGTACTACGGTTGGCCGATACAGGGCTACCACACATCTACACAGGGCTCGTAAATTATCGGCGGTGGTCTGCCATGCGACCGCAGTCGTAGGTTTCGATAATGCGATAACTTGTGGCCGGCGCGCTATCAGCGTATAGTATGCGCAAGCGGTACAGTGGTACAGTGGTACAGGGTGTGGACCACGAGGCGGGGCCGCTCAATCTCTGTTCTCCTCGATCCCCACAGTTAGGAGTTAGGGCTATGGCTGCACGTAAGAAGGTGACTATCGTTGGCGCGGGTAATGTTGGCTCGACGACGGCTTTACGCCTGGCCGATCGCGACTATGCCGACATCGTGTTGGTCGACGTGGTCGAAGGGCTACCCCAGGGTAAGGCCTTGGACTTGCTCGAAGCCGGACCGATCCGTGGCGTTGACACGCGCCTCATTGGCGTTGAGGACTACGAGGCGACGGCGGGGTCCGACCTCGTCATTGTCACCTCCGGCATGGCGCGGCGTCCGGGTATGTCGCGCGACGACCTCGTCGCGCAGAACGCAGGCATCATCCTGACCGTTGTCGAACAGGTCGCGCGCTACTCGCCCGATACCATCTTGCTGATGGTCAGCAATCCGCTCGACGCCATGGTTCATCTAGCCTACCGCGCCAGTGGTTTCCCCAAGAACCGCGTGCTTGGCATGGCGGGCGTGCTTGACGCGGCGCGCTTCCGTACCTTCATCGCACTGGAGTTGAACGTGTCGGTCGAGGACGTGCAAGGCTTCGTGCTCGGCGGTCATGCCGACTCCATGGTGCCGCTGGCGCGCTATACCACGGTGGCCGGCATCCCCATCACCGAACTCCTGCCGGCGCACCGTATCGAGGCGCTCTGCAAGCGGACCGCCGCCGGCGGGACCGAGATCGTCGACTTGCTCAAGACGGGTTCGGCCTTCTACGCCCCCGGCACGGCCGTCGCCGAGATGGCCGACGCTATCTTGCTCGACAAGAAGCGCATTGTCCCCGCGACCGTTTACCTGCAAGGCGAGTACGGCATCGACGACCTATTTATCGGCGTCCCCGTCAAGCTAGGGGCCATGGGCGTCGAGCAGATCATTGAGATCAAGCTGACCTCCGACGAGGACCGCGCCCTCAAGCGGTCAGCCGGCATGGTGCGCGAGCTTGTCGACACAATGTTCTCGCGCGTCAACGTCGATGGTAAGCGCGGCGACCATTGAGTTGAAGGGCTGCTTGCCCGCTATAGACCTCTGTGGTACGCTCCAAATAGGATGACATAGCTAAAACATACGAGGGCGCGCGGGTCGTTTGTCGACCGCTCGCCCTCGTGCGCATATGTCACTATGTAGTAGCAATCGTTCGTAGCTAGGCAAACATTCCAGTAGTCCAGCGACGAACGGCTTTGGAGAAAAGGAGCATCGCGCGATGGCAGACGCAGTGGCAACGGAGCCTCAGCAGCCTCAACAATCCCAGCAGCCCAAGGCGCCGGTCCAACAGCCCAAGGCGGCGACGGTACCGGTGACCGACGCGCCGACGTATATGAACGCCGTGCAATTGCGCGCGTTCGTGCAGCAACTGTTCATGACGCTCAATGTGCCGGAGAAGGACGCCTACATCACCGCCGACGTGCTCGTGCAGGGTGACCTGCGCGGTGTCGACTCGCACGGCGTGGCCCGCTTATTCCAGTACATCAAGCGCCTACAAGAGGGTCTGATCGAGGCGAAGCCCACGATCACGATCAAACGCGAGACCCCCGTGAGTGTCGCGCTCGACGGCGGCAACGGCCTCGGCCAGGTGGTGAGCCATCAGGCGATGGAAATGGTCATCGACAAGGCCGCCAAAACCGGCATTGGTATGGCTACGGTCAACCATTCCAACCACTTCGGCATCGCCGGCTACTACGCTATGATGGCGCTGCAGCACGGCATGGTCGGGCAAGCCTACACCAACACGACGCCGCTGGTGATGCCCACTTTTGGCAAGAAGATCATGACAGGTACTAATCCCATCGCCGTCGCGGTTCCATGCGGGTCCGAGAAGCCCTGGGTCCTCGACATGGCCACCAGCGTCGTGCCGCGCGGCAAGCTTGAAGTGGCGGCGCGCAAAGGGCTGGAGATGCCGCAAGGCTGGGCCGTCGACAAGGAAGGCGTGCCGACGACCGACCCGCAGGCCGCGCTCGACGGCGGGGCCCCGATGCCGCTGGGCGGCACGCGCGAGCTTGGCGGCCACAAGGGCTACGACCTCGCCATCTTCGTCGACATCCTCTCCGGCGTGCTCTCGGGCGCCGGCTTCGGTCCCAACCTAGCCGGCTTCTGGGGTACGCACGCGGCCAGCAACATCGGGCACTTCTTCATGGCGTTCCGCCCCGATCTCTTCATGGATCTCTCTGAGTTCGAGAGCCGCATGGATGAGTTCGTGCGCGAGCTCAAGGCTACGCCGCCGACGCGCGCGTCCACGCGCGTGCTGGTGGCCGGCCAGCCTGAGGACGACGCCGTGGCCAAGTACCGCCGCACCGGCGTGCCGCTGCACCCCAAGGTGATGCAGTCGCTGACCCAACTCTCCGAGGAGCTCGGCGTGCCGCTGCCGTCACACTCGCAGACGGCGTTGGGATAGCAGGTGGGCCTGATGGACCTGCGACTGCGGTCGCAGGCTACGGGCTATCGTCTACAGGTTCAACGTAGATGTCAGCGTGGGCGCCGCTCATGGCCGGCGAACGGACGCCGGCTACACGCCCGGAACTCTCATTCTCCAAGGTCATGGGGTCTCCGATAGCCGGCAGCGTCTCCAGCGCGCGGATGCGCTTCTCGGCGCGCCATATATCGCCCGCGCTAGCGGGAACAAGGACGCGGACGATCCATGAGGCCCCTGGGATGGGGGGCAACCGCCGGGGGCCCGATTCCGCAGAGCCGTCAGTCATCACTGCGCCTCGTCCATCGCTTGCAGCGACCCGAGCGCCTGTTCGCCCTGCACCGTCAGCCAGACCGTCGTACTCCCATCAGCGTCGGGCCCACGATAGGCGACCAAGCCTAAAGCCGCGGCCCGGCGTAGCAGCGCGGGGAGATCCTCACGCGCGAGCGGCGGCGCGCCGGAGTAGAGGTCCCGCAGGTCGCTGCTGCCCTCGGCGTGCCCGCCGAGCCCGCGCACAAGCCACTGTAGCGCCTGTCCCTGATCGTCTGCCATCGGTCTTGCTCCTTTTTCCGGTTAATCACGGCGTCACGTCCCTTCAGGGTACAGCTAGTATACTCCCTACGTCTCCTCTTTGCGCTCGTAGCGGTCGCGGTCGCGCGTCTCGACTTTGCGCATGACCCCGTCGAAGGCGTCCTCCAGGTCGATGCCCTGGGAGTTGGCGATGCAGATGACGGTGTAGATGATGTCGGCGAGCTCCAGGCCGAGGTCCTGGTCCGCTTCGCCCGTCTTCTTGGGCTTGTGCCCCTCCAGGTGGTTGAGCAGCCGCGCCAACTCGCCCGTCTCCTCGACCAGGCGCGCCAGGTTGGCCAGCGGCGGCCAGTAGCCGGCCTTGTACTGCCCGATCCAGCGGTCAACCCGCTCCTGCGCCGCGCGGAACGTCAGCGGTTCGTCGTCCATGCATTTCTTCCTTCCAAGTGGCGAGTGGCGAGAACTAGTCACTCGCCACTTATACACCACCAGCCCAAACGCTTCGGGCGCGCCGCCTACGCAACCCTGACCATCGCCGCGCCGAACGCGCCGCCCATCCCGTGACGGTGCGGCCAGGTGTGGTAGTAGCCGTGCTCGTCGACCAGGGCGGACGGTAGACCGGGTAGACCGTCGGACGTTTCGATAGCCCGATAGGCCGTGTTGTCGCGCAGAAACTCCCGGACGATGCCCTCGTTTTCTTCAGGGTCGATCGTGCAGGTGCTATAGACCAGCCGTCCGCCGGGCCGCAACAACGTCGCGGCATGCCGCAAAAGCTCCAGTTGCAGCGCGCGCAGCCGCGGCAGATCGTCTTCGGATTTGTTCCAGCGCGCGTCGCTGCGTCGTCCGAGGGCGCCCAACCCCGAACAGGGAGCGTCCACCAGCACCCTATCGGCCGCTCGATCCAATTGCACGGAGCGTCCGTCGGCGCTGACCGTCTCCACGATGGAGACGCCGAGGCGCGCGCGGTTGGCCTCGACCATGCCGAGGCGCTTGGGATGTAGGTCCACCGCCAGGATACGGCCCTGATCGCGCATCAGCATCGCCATGTTCGCCGCCTTACCGCCCGGCGCGCTGCACAGGTCCACGACGAACTCGCCGGGCTGAGGGTCCACGACGCGCGCGACAAAGGCGGAACTCTCGTCCTGTACCAGGAACAATCCATCGCGATAGGCGGATAGCTCATTCAAGCGGATATCGTGGGGCAAGGCGTCGATGATGGTACAGTCCGGGTGATAGGGGGCTGGGTGACACTCAAGACCTTCGGCATGCAGCGCGCGCCGCAGGTCGGGCGTGCTGATTTTCAGCGTGTTGGTGAGCAAACAGAGCGGCCATGCCTGGTTGTTGACCATGCATAGCCCTATCGTTTCCGCGGCCCCGAGTTGCTCTATCCAGCGTTGCGCCATCCAGAGCGGGTGGCTGTACGTCGCGGCGATCCCCTCCGCCTCGTCGTGTTGTCCACCGGCAGGGACACCCGGTGTTGTCCCTGCCTGCGCCTGCGCGGCTACCTTGCGCAGCACGGCATTGACCAGTCCGGTTGTGCCCCGGTGGCCGTAGCGCTTGGCCAACTCGACCGACTCATGGACGGCGACCTCCGGCGGAATCCGATCCAGGAACAGGATCTGGTATGTCCCGAGGCGCAGGATATTGCGGATCCACGGCGTCAGGGAATCAGTGCCGCCCTTGACGACCCCGTCGAGCACGGCATCGATCTTCCCGCGCCAGTCGAGCGTCCCTTTCACCAGTTGCTCAAGGAGCGCCCGATCACGACCGTCCCATTCGGCGCTCGTCATTTCGGCGAGCAGGCGCCCCACGTAGGCGCCCTTCGTTTCGACGCGGTACAGGATGTGCAGGGCCTGCTCGCGCGCGCTTTTGTGATGTGTCATCGTCATCGGTCGTCCAGCTTTTGCGTCTCTGGCTCGCTGTGTAGATATGCGGCCAGCTCCTCGCCCAACACCTCCTCAAGATACGGCGTCACTTGCCATATCGCTTTGAGGTCTTTGTACTCCTGCACGAACGCGGCGTCACCCGGCCGCGTCGCGCGGACCGCTCGGATCATCACGTTCTTGGCCGTGTGTTCGGTGGAGACAAACTCTGTCACATCGGTCTGGTAGCCCATGATGCGCAAGATCAGGGCGCGGAAAGCGTCGGTGATGATGTCGCCCAGGCGTTCGCGCAGCACGCCGTGACGCAAGATGGGGTGAAAGGGCGCCATCGTGCGGTGTTGATCGAGTTGTCGCTGCAGGTGGTGCTGGCAGCACGGCACGCACAGGATCAGCCTGCTGCGCCATCTGATGGCTTGCGCCAGGGCGTCGTCGGTCGCCGTGTCGCAGGCATGGAGGGCCACGACCATGTCCGGCGGCGTGGCAGGCGTGAAGTCCGCGATCGGCGTGGCCTCGAAGGTCAGGCCGCTCCAGCCCAGCTCGCGTACCTTGGCTTCGTGCGCGGCGAGCAACTCGGCGTTCACGTCGATGCCGACCAGGCGCGTTGGGACAGCGCGCACATGGCGGAAGTAGTGGTAGGTGGCGAAGGTCAGGTAGGCGCTGCCGCAGCCGCAATCGACCACGGAGATGGGGTGGACGGCATCCTCCTCCGGGTGTCCCGTCGCGAGCCGCCGTATCGTCCCGTCGATCACAGCGAGGAACTCATTGATCTGGCGGAACTTCCGCTGTTTGTCCGCTTTGATGGCGCCCTGGTCGGTCATGATGCCGACCGCCTGTAGGAAGGGATCGGGCCGGCTGGCTGGTAGCGCCACCTTCTTCTCGCGGTTGTGCGCCAGGTCAGTGGCGCCCTGAGGCGCGGTCGTGGACGGCGCGCCCACGGACACAATCGCCTTTCCCTCTTTCGTCATGCGCACCTGTATGCTCTGGGTGGCCGTATCGACGTGGATGTGCGCGAAGGCGTGGCCCAGTAGCTCATCCAGCCGCGCCGGAGCGTCCTGGGCAGCATAGTTCTTCGTGATGGAGCGACGGGTGTCGAACGATTCGACCTGGAGACGCCGGCGCCCTTTGATCAGCACGGGCCGTAAGACGACCTTGACCCAGGGCACGACCGGCCCTGGGCCCGGCGCCTGACCGCTCAACGTCGCGCGCACGAATCGCTCGTCGAGGATGGCCGCCTTGACCTGGGCTCGATAATCAAGTTCCATGTCCCTATTGTCGCATAGACCAGCGTGTTGCAAACAAAACAAAGCGGTTACGTCTTCACCGGTGGCGTCCCAATCACCGGCAAGCGCGTAACCGCCCTGTATCTCTCATGCTACGACACGAGTATGAGAAGACTATGGCAAAACTGTAAACAAACTGTAAACGTCAGTCGAGCTTCACGCCCAGGATCGACGCGAGCCCCGACCTGATCTCGCTCTCTGGCGCCGTGTTGAACAGGTCGACGACGGTGAAGACGTAGATCTGGCGACTCTTGTTGGTGACGAGGGCCAGCGCCTGTGATGTCCGGCTATCGCCAGGCTGGAGCGTGACGTCGGCCACGGCGGCAAAGACGTCATGGCCGTCAATCTGGCTCTTGAAGGTGAGCGGCTTGGCGTTGGTGACCTTGTCGAATTCCTGTTGCAGCACGAGCTGCGGGAAGGCTTGGAGTTCGGCGCTGGTCGGATTAGCGCGCAGCCCCGCGCTGATGATCGAGATGACCGTGCGCTTGGTGGGCGAGAACATGATGAGGCTGTTCTGCCCCGTCGCCGCGCGTCCCGATGAGTCCCGCTGGAAGTCGATCTGCCAGCCCTGGGGTACGGTCAGGCGCAGGTGCGCGTAGTGGACGCGTCGCGCCGTTTGCGTGGCGAACTCGCCCACCACATGCAGCGTCGTCGTCGCATACTGGACCGCGCCCTGATAGGAGACCGTCCCCGTGAAGTAGTAGGCGCCGGTGGCGAGGCCGCGCGTGGGGAGCGCCACGTCGTCGTAGAGCGCCGTCTCCCCGTTTGCCAGTGAGTAGTCGCGGCTATAGGTTAGGACGCCGCGCAACGCCCATGTCGCGCCGACGCGCGCGTGAGCGCCGGGAGCCAGCCCCGAGACCGACACGACGATGCGTAGCCGCAGCGTGGACCCTAGCGACGCCGTGATCACGCGCTGCTCACGGTTGTTCGCGAGCGTGGCGACCTGGACCGCGACGAGCTTGACGCTGGGCGCGTGTGGAGTCGCGGTCGGCGGGACCGTCGGCCGGGGTGTCCGTGTGGGAGGGCGGGGTGTCCGCGTGGGAGGCTGGGGTGACGGGGAGGGCGACGGGGTTGCCGTGGGCGGCGCCGGCGTCGCCGTAGGGGTTGTCGAGATCGTGGCGGTAGGCGTGACCACGCCTGTCACAGGCGTCGCCGTATCCGTCGCCGGGGGCGCGGTCGTGACGATGGGGATGGGCGTGTTCGTCGGGACCGGGGAGAACAGCACGACCGGCGTGCTTGTCGCGGTTGGGGCATCGTCGAGGACCGCCGACAGCGGGGCGGCCGCGACCGGCCCACGCGGTAGGCTCCTTTGCGGGAGTGCGGCGCGCCATGCGCGCAGGCCGGCGCCGCTCTGATGCAGCGCGATAACCAATTGGCGCGGCGGAGCGCTCACGCTACCCGCCACGCCGGCCGTCCCTCCCGCCAGGGCCACGACGGCCAGCAGCGCCGCCACGGCGCCCTTACGTCTTGCCACGTACATGTAGATCCTGCTTTCCCTCACGGCGGCGCCGCGACAAGGGCGCTAGTCGCGCCACTATAGTCCTAGTGCTAGGGTACATGGTACTGCGCCTCCACGCTAGTGAGCGCGGGTCTGCGGTACAATACGACCTATGACCACGACGATGTTTATCGCCCTTGAAGGGACCGACGGCTCTGGATTGAGCACGCAGACGGAGCGTCTGGCCGCGTGGTTCCGCGCCAATGGCGCGCCCGTCCACGCCACTAAAGAACCGAGCGGCGGCCCCGCCGGCGCCTTGGCGCGACTAGCCCTGGCGCACCGGTTGGGGCACACACAGGGCGAAGGGAGCACGTTTCATCCCCTTGACGAGTCGACGATGGCGTTGTTGTTCGCGGCCGACCGCATGGACCACCTTGCCTCCGACGTGCTCCCGCGCCTGGAGGCGGGGGTGTCGGTCGTCTGTGATCGCTACCTACTCTCTACCTATGCCTACCAGGGACTCGGCCTCGACCTCGCGTGGCTGCGCGCGGTCAATGCGCGGGCGCGCGTGCCCGACCTGACGGTCGTCGTCGACGTGCCGGTCGAGGTCAGCGTGGAGCGTATGCGCGCGCGTGGCGTCGTGGAGCGCTACGAGCGGCGCGACACGCTGCTACGCGTACGCGACAACATCCACCGGCTGATCCCCCAGCTACGCGCGGAGGGCCAGCGCATTGCCATGGTCGATGGGACCATGCCGCTAGATGCGGTGAGCGCGGCCATCGTGCGGGAAGTCGATGGTCGATGGTCGATGGTCGATGGTTAGTGCAAGTACACCCATGGTCTCGATTTTACAGTTCGGGTTGCCGATTACCATCGACCATCGACCATCGACTACGCTTCGGAGATGCCCGTCGCTACATGCGGCGTGAGGGTATTGGGATTGCGGGTGACGAGGAGGTAGGGGATGTTGTCGTCCTCGCGCAGCTGCGAGAAGGCGACCTCGACGCCCAGTTCCCGCGCCGCTTGCGTGAAGTTGGCTTCTTCCGCCGTCGTCGAGTCCATGCCGCCCATGGCGACGCGCAGCGCCATCCCATCGCCCAGGTTCCGCAGCAGATCCGCGTAGCCCGCGATGTCCGGCGCGCCAGCCGCGCCGACGCCGCGTAGCCGCAGGGCATCTTCCGCTGTCACATATGTTTGTTGAACCATCTTTCCCTTCTTTCTGACTATTGGCTACTCGTTTAGCAAGGCACGGGCCTGACCTTAAAAGGTCATGGCAGGAACCGGACCTTAAAAGGTCGCCCTGCCACCAACCGCACGCGTCGCGCGAGGGGGACAGGGCGTGGGTCGCGCCCAGACAGACCTTTCAAGGTCCGTCGGCTGCCATGACCTTTTAAGGTCAGGCCGCGTCCCACCATCATTGTTATGGGCTACGGCATGGGCGTCGAAACGCCGGTTCCGGTTGATGTGGGGCGGGGATGGTCTTCGCCCTCTACGGCGTCTTCCGCGGGTCCGGCCAGGACGGCGCGCACCTTGGCGATGCGTGTGCCCTCCATGCGCTCGATCGTGAAGAGGATGTCGTCGACGCGTATCTCGTCCCCGACCAGCGGGACGTGGCCCACATGGTGGAACACGAGACCGCCAACCGTGTCGAACTCCTCGAACTCCTCGGATTCCGTATCTTTGTCGAACAGGTCGAATGCCTCGTCGATGGCGGTACGCCCGTCGAGCACGTACTCGCTGGGGCCGACCTGCTGGACATACTGCGGTTCACCGGGGTCATGCTCATCGGTGATCTCGCCGACGATCTGCTCCAGCAGGTCCTCGATCGTGACGAGGCCCGCTGTCCCGCCGTACTCGTCGAGCAGGATGGCCATGTGCACACGGCGCAGCTGCAACTCGCGGAACAACTCGCCGATGCTTTTGCTCTCGGGCACGGCGTAGGCCGGGCGCATGATCTGGCTGATCGGCACGTCGTAGCGGTTGGCGCGGGCGTAGCGCAGCATGTCCCACACGTAGAGCACGCCCACGATACTATCAACGGTCTTCTCGTACACCGGGATGCGCGAGTGTCCCGCCTGTAGGGCCAGGTCGATCGCGTCCGCCAGACTCGTCTCGATCGCGACGGCGGTCATGTCGACGCGCGGGACCATCACTTCGTGCGCCGCGATGTCCTCGAATTCCACGACCGCCTCGATACGCCGGCGCTCCTCCTCGCGGAACACGCCCTGCTCTTCGCCGATCGTAGCCAGTACCAGGAGTTGTTCGTCGCTGACGAAGGGACCTGGCGCCGCGGTCACGCCGAAGACGCGCATGGCCAGGTTAGTGACGCCGCGGAAAAAGTAGACGAAGGGGCTCAACACCCGTGCCAAGAGGGCGACGGTGGGGGCGACGCGCAGCGCGGTCTTCTCGGCCGTGCGGATCGCCAGCGACTTGGGGATGATCTCGGCCACGATCAGCACGACGACCGAGAAGACGAGCGAGACGACGATCGCGGAGAACCCACTGCCGGCTCCAGGGCCGAACACCTCGCCGGCCAGGACCGTAGCCAGACCCGAGGCCACGATGATCGTGACCATGTTCAGGATCAGGATCGCGGTCAGGAACTGGTTGGGGTCGCGCAGCAGGCGGTCGACCACACGGCTGCCCGGCGCGTTGTGCTCGGATAGGTTGCGGATACGCAACTTCTCGACCGACGTCAGTGCTGTCTCGGACCCCGAGGCGAACGCGGCCAGGAGCAGCAGGACGACCAGGAAGAGGATCTGCCCCCAGTTAGCGGACGACCAGTGTAGCGCGCCAAGGGGGGCGATGGCAATAGTATGGGCAAAGGGGGATAGGGGAACGTGACCGTGGGCAAAAAGGCTATGGGGACCCCAACTAGGAGGTTCCAAGAAAATCAACTCCTTCGGCGCGCCCAATAGTGCTCTTACGTGAAGAGCGCGCTCACCGATTCTCCTTCATGGATACGTTTAATGGTCTCGGCGAGCAGCGGCGCGACCGTCAATACCTCTATTTTATCATCTCGCTGCTCCAACCCGAGGGGGATGGTGTTGGTGACCACGAGCCGGTGTAACGGACTGCGTACGATCAGGTCGACCGCCTCGGGGGTCATGGCCGCGTGCGTGGCATACATATAGACATCGCGGGCGCCGCGATCGAGGATCATGCGCGCGGCTTCCACCGCCGTGCCGCCGGTCGAGAGCAGGTCATCGACGAGCACAGCGGTCTTGCCGCGCACATCGCCGACCATCTCGAAAGCCTCGGCTACATCAGGGCGTGGGCGCTGCTTAGCGATAATGGCCAATGAGGCGCCCACGCGCGCACGGAACTCGTTGGCGCGCAACACGCCCCCCGCGTCGGGCGAGACCACCACGACGTCGTCGAGGTCGAGCTTACGCAGGTGCGCGGCGAGCACGCCGCCGGCGCGCAGGTGGTCGACCGGGATGTCGAAGAAGCCCTCGATGGCGGGGGCGTGCAGGTCCATGGTGAGCACGCGGTCGGCCCCCGCCGTGGTGATGAGGTTAGCCACGAGTTTGGCCGAGATGGGTTCGCGGCCGGCCGTTTTCTTCTCTTGTTTGGCGTAGCCGTAATAGGGGATGACGGCGGTGATGCGCTGGGCCGAGGCGCGCCGCAGCGCGTCGATCATCAGCAACAGTTCCATGATGTTGTGGTCCGTTGGCTTGCAGGTCGGCTGCACCACGAACACATCGGCCCCGCGCACGTTGTCCTCGATACGGATACGCGTCTCCCCATTTTTGAACGTGCCCACGAGGGCGCGGCCCAACGGGATGCCCAATGCGTCGGCGATTTCTTGGGCAAGCATAGGATTAGCGCTGCCGCTGAACACCTGCAAATCCGGATGCATGTTCCCCTCCAGTGTGTACGACCGGCGCTGCTGTCCCCGGCGCGCCATCGGTGTAGGGCCGCTCAAAGCGAGCGACTCGGACGGCGCGTCCCCGCCGGGCGGATGCTGGTCGGGGCCAACGTCGCCCGGTGTGCCCTGTGTGGACCCCTTTTCGTCGGGCATAGCTACTTTCCCAATGGGCGCGTCAGCGGACGCGTCAGCGGACCCGTCAGCGGACGGGCCGGTACCCCGGCCACGGTCTGACCCGGTTCGACATCGCGCGTGACGACGGCGCCGGCGCCGGTCCTGCTGCCATCACCTAGCGTAACGGGCGCGCGCAGCAGGGTGCCGACCCCCACAAAGACATTATCACCGATCGTAGTTGGATTTTTGCGTATGCCATCGTAGTTGGCCGTAATCGCGCCGGCGCCCACGTTGACGTGCGCGCCGATCGTGGTGTCGCCGATGTAGCTGACGTGGTGGCTGACCGAGCCGGGGCCGATCGTGCTGTTCTTGACCTCGGCGTAGTTACCGATCTGTGCGCCCTCCTCCAGAATAGCGCCGTGGCGCAGGTGCGCGAAGGGGCCGACGTGGCAGCGCGGCCCTACCCGCGCGCCCTCGACGACGGAGCGCGTAATGTGGGCGTCGTCCGCGACCACGCTGTCGACCACCTCGGTGTCCGGCCCCACGACGCAGCCGCCGCCGACGCGCGTGGCGCCGCGCAGGTGGGTGTTGGGCAGGATCGTGGTATCCATGCCGATGACAACGCCGGGCTCGATGTAGGTCGTGGCTGGGTCGACGATGGTGACGCCGGCGAGCATGTGGTCGCGGTTGAGACGCGCCCGCACGATGGCGGCGGCGGCGGCGAGTTGTACACGCGTGTTGACGCCCTGCGCTTCGTCTGTCTCCGCGCCGCCGATCTCTTCGAGGCGCACGACCGCCACGCCACGCGCCTCGCCCGCATCGGTGGCAAGGGCGACGGACACGAGGTCGGGCAGATAGTACTCGCCGTCGGGGTGCGCGGGCAGCGCGCCCACGGCGCGGCGCAGCCAGGTGAGGTCGGCGCAGTAGACGCCCACATTTATCTCGTTGACGTCTTCTTCGTTGGGGGCCAACTCTTTCTGCTCTTTGACACCGATCACGCGGCCGCCTGCGTCACGCAGGACGCGGCCATAGCCAGCGGGATCGGGCGCGACGGCGCTGAGCAGGGTCAGCGGGTAGGGCGTGCGGGCGTGCGCGTCGCGCAGGGCGCGTAGGGTCGCGTCGCGCAAAAGGGGCATGTCGCCGTAGAGGATCAGAGCTGTATCCCCCTCCTCCTCCGTCTCGTCAGCTAGGGCGTCGAGGGCGACGCGCACGGCGTGGCCCGTGCCCAACTGCGGCTCCTGCACGACGGTCAGCGTCTCCGCCGGCAGCGTGGCGCGGACAGCGCCGGCCTCGTGGCCGAGCACGACGATGGCGCGTGAAGCTCCGGCTCCCTCGGTCGCCGCCAGTACATGCGCGATCATGGAACGCCCAGCCAGGGTATGCAGCACCTTGGGACGCGTTGAGCGCATACGCGTGCCCTTACCGGCGGCGAGAACAATGGCGATGGCGGTAATGGCCCAACTCCCTATCTAGCGTATGGTTGCGTATCGTAGCCCGCTACAAAGGACTTATTGTGAATCGGCATTAGGGTGTGAGGCGGACCGAGCGCCGCAGCGTTTCAAAGGCGCCATCGAGGGGCGCGATGGCGTCCGCTGGCCCGAACAGGGCGAGCACGAGGACGCCGGGACCGGGCCGGACCAGCGCGACGCGCTTGACGATGTCCAGATACGCGTGCCCCGCGCCGGCGCCGCTTTGTGACAGCGGGGCGCGCCCACGCACGAGCAGGCGATACCAGGCGAAGGCGCCCTCGCGTTGCTCCCCGAGGCGTTCGATGATGGGTCCCTGCATATCGCGCGTGAGGAAGAATAGACCCGTACGCAGCAACGGTTCCAATGCCATGCCGGTCTCGGGAATAGTCATCAGGGCGACGCCGGCCGGATAGGCAGCCGCGTGCGCGGCGGGGTGATAGAACTCAGTCACGCCCACCGGACGGTTCTCGTGCACGAGCCACTCCGCCGGATAATCCAGGCGGAAGAAGTCGCGGGCATACGTTACGTGCTCACTGACGGCCATACCAGGATTATAGCAACCTCTCAGAAAACCCACGGCTTTAGTCGTGGGATGGGCCCCCGTTGGGGCCTGACCTTAAAAGGTCATGGCAGATGACGGACCTTCGGGAGACCTTTTAAGGTCCGGTCCCTGCCATGACCTTTTAAGGTCAGGCCAGCGTCGAGAGGCGACACTGCTAGAGAGCTAGGCGCGGGCGAAGACGGGCAGCAGCGCGCGCCCGAAGGTGCTGTTGATCATGCCCGCCGCCGAGGCGTACCACGCGGCCAGCGCCGTGAGGATGCCGAGCCAACCGCCGATGTGCGTGGCCGTCGTGGATTTCCCTAAGGCGCCCCAGGTTAGAAGGATGAAGGTGAGCAGCAGCAGGCTGAACACGAGGAACACCGCCCCCGTCGTGCGGTAGGAGGCCACCCACATATAGATCGTGAAGATCGTCCAGGCCAGCAGCGTCGCGCCAATCGCCTGAGCCGAAGTGGCTACGCCGAGTTGCGCGCCGAACATGAAGAAAAATCCCAGGGCAATCCAGAACCCACCGTAGGAGCTGAACGCCGTGGCGCCGAAGGTGTTTTTGTTGCGGAACTCCCACATACCGGCGGCGAACTGCGTGGCCCCGCCATAGAAGAAGGCCAGCGGGATAAACGCCCCCGCCTCTTTCAGCAACCCTGCGTTGGCGCAGGATAGCACGAACGTGGTGAGAGCGAACGCCGCCAATCCGAGCGGCGCGGGGTCACCGATGGCGGGAGCAGGTGTCTCCCCAGCCCCGCGTGTCTCGTCCCGCATACCCTTGGGCCGTAGGGCTCCCTGGGTGTCGATCCTGGTCTGTGCCATCCTCGTGTCTCCTCTACTTACTACGGAGCCATGGGCTACCTCAATGTAGCCCTGATCGCGACGGGCGCCGCTATACGGGGCGCTCCGTATCGTCGCCAGTGTTTATCCGCCCTCTCTCGATAGGGGAGGAGGGTGGCGCGGAGATTATCCCTCCAGGGTCGTCAGGTCGCCGGGGTCGACGCCCATCTCCTGAGCTTTCAGGATGCGCCGCATGATCTTGCCGCTGCGCGTCTTGGGCAACTGCGCGACCGCCTCGATCGCCGATGGCGTGGCGATGGGGCCGAGGTCGTGGCGGACGCGCGCGATCAACTCATCGCGCAGCGCCTCGCTCCAGACGTGGCCGGCGCGCAGGATCACGAAAACCTTGATGGCCTCACCCTTGAGCGGGTCGGGGACACCGATCGCCGCCGCTTCGGCCACGGCGGGATGACCCACCAGCGCGCTCTCCACGTCGGCCGTCCCGATGCGGTGCCCCGCCACGTTGAGCACGTCGTCGGCGCGGCCGAGTACCGCGATGTAGCCATCTTCATCGATGGTCGCTACGTCGCCGGCGGTGTAGCCGCCGGGGATCGTATCCCAATACTCCTCGTAGCGCGCCGGGTTGTTCCAGACGGTGCGCAACATCTGCGGCCACGGCCGCGTCAATTGCAGGAAACCGCCCGTGCCGGGGGCGACCGGATTGCCCTCATGGTCGACGATGCGCGCCTCCTGGCCGGGCAGGGGCTTGCCCGCGCGCCCCGGCTTTGAGGCCATGGCGGGCAGGGTGGCGATGGTCGGCCCGGCCGTCTCGGTCTGCCACCAGTTGTCGCGCACCTCGGCCCCGCCTTCCCGCGCGTTACGCCGCGCCCAGGCGTAGGCCTCGGGATTGAGCGGTTCACCGGCGCAGATGAGCAGGCGCAGGCTGGAGCGGTTGTAGCGCGCGGGGTACTCCTCGCCGAACTTCATCCACATGCGGATCGTCGTCGGCGCGGTGAACAGCTTGGTCACGCCGTACTTTTCGATCAGTTCCCAGGTAATGCCGGGGTGCGGGGTGTCGGGCGCGCCTTCGCGCACCAACAGCGTGACGCCCTCGATCATGGGACCGTACACCATCGTGCTGTGGCCGACGATCCAGCCGATGTCGCTCATGCACCAATACACGTCGTCGGGACGCAAGTCGAACGCGATGCGCGTGTAGTAACTTGTGCCCACGGCATAGCCGCCGTGCACAAACACGGGAGCCTTGGGCTTGCCGGTCGTGCCCGAGGTGTAGAGCATAAACAGCGGGTCGTCGCTGTCCATGATCTCGGGCGCGCGCTCCGATGGCTGCCGAGCCACGATCTCGTCGAAGTCGAGCCATCGTCGGCTGATGGGAGCGCCGGCATCTTGCCGGCTGTTCTCACGGCCAAGGGCATTGCCATCCCCAACCGCTCTACTGCTACCATTTGCCGGCTGGACAGTCAGCGGACTGACGCCTGCGCTCCCAGTAGATACGTTGTCGGCAGGGAGCGCCGTATCCCCGTTGCGCCGCCACAGCAGGACGGTCTCGACGCCGGGCGTTTGCGCCACCGCCTCTTGTACGATGGGCAGCAGCGGCACGGTCTTGCCGCGGCGATAGCCTTCGTCAGCCGCGACGATGACGCGCGCCCCGGCATCTTCGCTGCGGTCACGCAGGGCGCCCGCGCCGAGTCCGGCATAGACGACGTTGTGGATGGCTCCGAGGCGCGCGCAAGCCAGCATCGTGGCCATGCCTTCGGGTGTCAGCGGCATATAGATACAGACCCGGTCGCCGCGCCGCACACCGATCTCCGTGAGCGCATTGGCGACGCGGCAGACGAGCGCGAGCGCCTCCACGTAGGAGTAGCGCCGCTCCGCGCCGTCCTCACCGACCCATAGCCATGCCGTCTTGTCGCCGCGCCCCGCTCGCACATGGCGGTCCAGCGCGTTGATGGTGATGTTGCAGCGCGCCCCGACGAACCACTTGGCGTAGGGCGGCTGCCAGTCGAGCACGCGGTCCCATGGCCGCTCCCACTCCAGGCCACGCGCCATCGCGTCCCAGAAGAGATCGGGGTCGCGCCGGCAGCGCTCGTACTCGGCGTCATAGTCGGAGACGAGCGTGTTCGCGGCGAACGCCGGATCGGGCGCGACGACCGCACCCTCGTCCAGTAGTTGCTCGAAGGTCGCGTTGTCGGCGGTCATAGATCACCCCTTTGAGTGGCGAGTGACTAGTTCTCGCCACTTGCCACTCGTCACTACTCCTCGTCGCCCTTACCCGTCGACGAGCGGATCGTCGCCACGACGCTCTCGTCGGCCAGCGTCGAGGTGTCGCCCATCTCCTGGCCGTTGGCGATGTTGCGCAGCAGGCGGCGCATGATCTTGCCCGAGCGCGTCTTGGGCAGGTCAGGGGTGAGCAGAATCTGCTTAGGCCGCGCGATCGCGCCGATCTTGTGCGCGACGTGTTGGCGCAACTCCTCCGCGACCTGGGGGCTCGCCTCGACGTCGCCCTTGAGCGTCACGAAGGCGAAGATAGCCTCGCCGGTCAGGTCGTCGCGCTGCCCAACCACGGCGGCCTCAGCCACGCGCTGGTCGTCGACGAGGGCGCTCTCCACCTCGATCGTACTGATGCGGTGACCCGAGATGTTCATCACATCATCGACGCGGCCGAGCAGCCACAGATCACCGTCCGCGTCGCGCCGCACGCCGTCGCCGGCGAAATACTTACCGGGGAAGCGGCTCCAGTAGGTTTGTTTGTAGCGCTCGGGGTCGCCGTAGATACCGCGCAGCATCGAGGGCCACGGGCGTGTCAGCGCCAGGTAGCCATCCTCGGGTCCCGTAATCTCATGGCCGGCGTCGTCGAGGACGGCGGCGGCGATGCCGGGGAGGGGTCTGGTGGCCGAGCCAGGCTTGGTCGTACTGACGCCGGGCAGCGGGCTGATCATGATCGCGCCCGTCTCGGTCTGCCACCACGTATCGACGATAGGGCAGCGCTCGCCGCCGATGTACTTGTGGTACCATAGCCAGGCCTCGGGGTTGATCGGCTCGCCGACCGAGCCGAGCACACGCAGCGAAGAGAGGTCGTGCTTTTGAGGGTGGGTCACGCCGGCGCGCATATGCGCCCGGATGGCTGTCGGCGCGCAATAGAGGATTGTAACCTTGTACTTCTCGATGACATCCCACCAACGATCGGGGGCCGGGTAGTCGGGCACGCCCTCGTACATCACGCTGGTAGCCCCGTTGGCGAGCGGGCCGTACACGATGTAGGAGTGGCCCGTGACCCAGCCGATGTCGGCCGCGCACCAATAGATGTCCGTCTCGGGCTTGAGGTCAAAGACGTTGGCGTGCGTCCACGCGACCTGCGTGAGGTAGCCGCCCGTGGTGTGCAGGATACCCTTGGGCTTGCCAGTGGTCCCGCTGGTATAGAGCAGGTAGAGCGGATCTTCGCTGTCCATGCGCTCAGGCGGACACGTCGTCTCCTGACGCGCCACGATGTCGTGCCACCACACGTCGCGGCCCTCTTGCATTGGCGTGTCCTCGTCGACGCGGCGTACCACCAGCACCTTCTCGACACTCGGCGTACGTCGCACCGCGTCGTCGACGTTGGCCTTGAGCGGGACAACCTTACCCTTGCGGTAGCCGCCGTTGGCGGTCATGACCACCTTGGCCTCGGCGTCGTCAATGCGGTCGACCAGCGCGTCGGCGGAGAAGCCGCCGAAGACGACCGTGTGCGGGGCGCCGATACGCGCGCAGGCCAGCAGCGAAACGGCCAGTTCGGGGACCATGCCCATATAGATGGCCACGCGGTCGCCGCGCTTGACGCCCAGTTCCTTGAGCGCGTTGGCGCAGCGGCAGACCTCATCGAGCAGTTGCTGATAGGTGATGGTACGCGTGTCGCCCCGTTCGCCCTCATAGTAGAAGGCCACGCGGCCGCCCAAGCCGTTCTGGACGTGGCGGTCGAGGCAGTTGTACGACACATTGAGTTGCCCGCCGGCGAACCACTTGGCGAACGGCTCTTCCCATTCCAGAACGGTGTTCCAGGGCGTGAACCAATCGAGCCGTTTGGCCTGCTCGGCCCAATACGCCTCGTAGTCGGCGTCGGCGCGCGCGTACACGCCAGGATCTTTAATGTTGGCCTGAGCAGCGAACGCGGGCGGCGGTGGGAACTTTTCCCGCTCGTCCATCAGCTTGCTCACCTCTTCGACAGTACTGGTCTCAGCGGCGTCGTTCATTGTCGCACTGCTCCTCTCCAGCTAGCCACGCTCATACTTGTCATAACCGGACCACACACTATGTTGGCGTACGCGTATGCACACGACGGTTGTGTAACGTACGGTACACCAATGAGAGTGGACTTGTCAAAAGGGAGCAAGGTTCACGACGCGGCCGCGTAGCGTTCAAGCGATTGGGGCAACTCCGTGGGGATGGCCTCGGACTCGCTGCGGCGGTCTTCCAGCGCGAGCAGGATCATGCCAGTGACGGTGTCGATGGGCTGGAGTGCGTCGACCCGCAGCAGCTTGTCCTGCCGCGCGTAATAGTCTTTGAGCGGCTCGGTCTCCCGATGGTAGATCGCCAGGCGATGTTGGATGTTCGCGGGCTTGTCGTCGTCGCGCTGCACGAACGGACCGGGGTCGTCGGCGGGCGGCGGGTTGCCGGTGAGGTGGTAGATCACGCCGGTCGCCTCGCTCGTGCGGCGTCCGCTCAACCGCTCAACCAGCGCATCGTCGGGCGCTTCAAGCGCGACCGCGGCGTCGATCTCACATCCAGCCGCTCCTAACGCGGTGTCAAGGGCTTGGGCCTGCGCTTGTGTGCGCGGGAAGCCGTCTAGTATCCAGCAGTCGGCGTCCCTCATGCGCTCCATGACCATGGACACGATGATGTCGTCGGGGACGAGCTCACCGCGGTCGTTGTAGTCTTTGATCGTGCGCCCCAGCGGCGTCCCCGCCTTGATCTCGGCGCGCACCAAATCGCCGGTTGCGACGTGCCGCGCCCCCGTCGCCCGCGCCAGCCGCTGCGCCTGTGTCCCCTTGCCGGCCCCCTGCGGCCCCAGCAATAGAATTTTCATCGCGTGTGTATCCTCCCACCGGCGTCATTGCCGGTCTATGCCACGATGCGGCCTGCCATTGAAATCGCATGGCAGAGAACGGACACTGAAGTGTCTCCTCCCTTGACACATCTGAGCGACTTCAGTCGCCGTTGGTTTGCCATGCGACTTCAGTCGTAGGCCAAGTGCCCTTGCTATGACAAAAGGCTGTACCCCCGCAGGGTCAGGAACTCCACGAAGCTGTCGCTCGTGGTGAGTCGGGCGAACAACTCGCTCGCCTCGTCGTAGCGTCCCTGGCCGTACTTGTCCTCACCGACCTTTGCTTTGATCGCTTGCAGCTCGTCGTCGAGCATGCGCTGGAATAATTCCGTCGTGATCCTCCTTCCATCGTCGAGCACGCCGCACGGGCTCCTGATCCACTGCCACACTTGCGCGCGGGATATCTCGGCCGTGGCCGCGTCCTCCATCAGGTTGTTGATCGGCACGGCCCCCGCGCCGCGTAGCCAGGCTTCGATGTACTGCGTGCCGACGCTGATGTTGGCGCGCAGGCCTGCCTCCGTGATCGGTCCCTCCGGGACCGCGAGCAGATCGGCCGCTGTGATATGCGTGTCCTCCAGTTTGCGCTCGATCTGATTCGGACCCGGCATCAGCCGGTCGAACACCTCCAGCGCCACGGGGACCAGCCCTGGATGCGCCACCCAGGTTCCGTCGTGACCGTCGCGCGCCTCGCGCTCTTTGTCCTCGCGCACCGCGTTGAAGGCGCGATCGTTAGCCTCCGCGTCATTGCGGATCGGGATGTAGGCCGACATGCCGCCGATGGCGTGGATATCACGCTTGTGGCAAGTCTGGATACACAGCAGCGAGTAGGAGTGCATGAAGTGCGTCGCCATCGTCACCAGCGCCCGGTCGGGCAGCGCGATGTCGGCGTTGGCGCGCAGCTTCTTGATGTAGCTGAAGATGTAGTCCCAGCGCCCGCAATTGAGGCCGCCCGAGTGGTCGCGCAACTCGTACAGGACTTCATCCATCTCGAAGGCTGCCAGGATCGTCTCGATCAGTACGGTGGCCCTGATACTGCCCTGAGGTATTCCTAAGAGGTCCTGCGCCGCCACGAACACGTCGTTCCAGAGGCGCGCCTCCAGGTGGCTCTCCAGCTTAGGCAGGTAGTAGTAGGGACCGGAGTCGTGCGCCAGCAGTTCCTTGGCGTTGTGGTAAAAGTAGAGGCCGAAATCGAACAGGCTGCCCGAGACCTCCGCGCCGTCGACGCGCACATGCTTCTCGGGCAGATGCCAACCGCGTGGGCGCACGATGAGCACGGCCGGCTTGTCGTTGAGCCGGTATGCCTTGCCCTCGGGGCTGGTATAGTCGATGGCGCGGCGAACGGCGTCGCGCAGGTTGAGTTGTCCGCCGACCGTGTTGTCCCAGGTGGGGGAGTTGGCGTCCTCGAAGTCGGCCATAAAGATCGTGGCGCCCGAGTTGAGGGCGTTGATGACCATTTTGCGGTCGCCTGAGGGGCCTGTGATCTCCACGCGGCGGTCCCGCAGGTCGGGCGGGATGGGCGCGACGACCCACGCTGCGGCGCGGAGTTCAGCCGTTTCGGGCAGGAAGTCGGGCGCGTGGCCCGCGTCGAGCGCGGCCTGGCGCTCGTCACGGAGCCGCAGCAACTCGGCGCGCCGGGGCTCGAAGCGGCGCGCCAGGGCCGCCACGAACCGCAGCGCGTCCGGCGTGAGGATCTCGGCGTACTGCGGAGACACGGGGCCAAGGATCTCGACGCCCTCGACACTTGCCGGTGTGCTTGTACTCATAATAGTGTTCGCGATACCCTTTCTACTCGCGTCACATGCATGACGCGGCCATTTTGGAAAGACTATTCGCATTATCGGGACCAAAGACGCGCCAGATCGCGCCTCATACTCGCGCGATTATGATCATGGCACGCCAAGGCCTATAGTGTCCAATACCAATACCTAGTGATATTTATAGTCTCAACGTTATGAGAAGACAACCGTGAATTGCCCCTCATGCGACGTGGACGTATACTAAAGCAACATCATGCGGTCACCGACCACTCCTGGAGGCTATCCGATGCGCACGATTACGCTCGATGTGCCCGACGAACTAGCGGACCAACTCGCCCCGCTACAGGACCGCTTGCCGGAAATGCTCGCCCTTGGCCTGCGGCAACCGGCGGTTCCTGCCCAAATCTATCGCGCCATCCTCACCTTCTTGGCCGGCGCTCCCACCACCGAGCAAATCGCGGCGTTCGCCCCGCCCATCGAGGTGCGGCAACGCCTCGCTATCCTGTTGGATCGTGAGCGCGCGGGCGCGTTGACGCCGGCCGAGCGGGCGGAGATCGACGAACTGGAACGCATCGAACACTTCGTGGTCATGCTCAAGGCCGGCGCGCTGCCCGCGCTTACTGGGGCGGCGTGAGTGTTTCCCACATTCCCGCAGCTTTGCGACGCCAAGTGGAGGAGCGCGCTCAACGGCGCTGCGAATACTGTTTACTCCCAGCCGCCGTAGCGTTTTTCCCTCATGAGATAGACCACGTCATCGCCGAGAAACACGGTGGGGTGACCGAAGCTACAAACCTAGCCTTTACCTGTTGGCGGTGCAACCGGCACAAGGGGACCGATCTCGCTTCCTTCGATCCCGACACAGGCGCGTTCTGCCGGATCTTCACACCGCGCACGCAGCAGTGGCGTGACCACTTCGCGTTGAATGGGGAAACCATCGCCGGCCTAACGCCGGAAGGGCGCACAACAGCGCGGTTGCTCCAGATGAATACCGCCGAGCGGATGCGCGAACGCCAGCGCCTCGTGGTCTTGGGACACTATCCCTCTTAACAGAAAGGCTCATCGCCGGGCCAGCAGTTCCTCGGCGGTCTTGAGGGCGGTCGGCGGCGGCGGGGAACCGCCTAGCATCGCGGCCAGTTCCTCCACGCGCGCACGCCCGACCAACGGCTCGACCTCGGTGCGCGTGCGCCCGTCGGTGACGCGCTTGACGATGCTCAAGTGCGCGGCGGCCAGCGCCGCAACCTGCGGCAGGTGCGTGATGCACAGCACCTGATGCGTTTCGCCCAATAGCTTGAGTTTCTCGCCCACGACGTGGCCGCTGCGTCCGCCCACGCCTGTATCGACCTCATCGAAGATGAGCGTCGGCGTACGGTCGACCATAGAGAGAACCGTCTTGAGCGCCAGCATCAGGCGCGACGCCTCACCGCCCGAGGCGATGCGCGCCAGCGGCTTGAGGTCCTCGCCGGGGTTGGGCGACAAGAGGAACTCCACGCGGTCGACACCCCGCTCGTCGTAGGCGTAGCGCCCCTCCTCGCCATCGATCGTGACGGGCGCGCCATCGGGGTCGGCGCGGCGCGTGATGTCCACGACGAAGCGCGCGCGCGCCATGCTGAGGTCCTGTAGTTCGCCCTCCACGCCGGACGCGAGCCGCGCCGCGGCCTCCATGCGACGGGCGGAGAGTTCGCTGGCCTTGGCTCCGATGCGCGCCTTCAGCCGGTCGATCTCCGCCCCAAGCTCCTCCAGGCGCTCCTCGCTGTTGAGCAGGCCCTCCTGCTCACGCGCGGCCTGCTCGCCGAAGGCGATGACCTCGGCCAGGGTCGCGCCGTATTTGCGCTTGAGCCGATGCAGCAGGTCCAGGCGCTCCTCGATGGCGGCGAGGCGCGCCGGGTCAGCCTCGATCGAACTGGCGTACGAGCGCAGCGCGCGTGCGACCTCCTCCAGCGTGTAGAGCGCGCCGTTGAGCGCGTCCAGGTTCTCGCGCTGGCTCTCGTCCACATGCGCCAGTTCGTCGAGCGAGGCGGACGTCTCGTTGAGCAGGTCGAGCGCGCCACGCCCCTCCTCACCGCCGTTGAGCAGGTCAGAGGCCCCCACGGCCAGGGCGGTCAGGCGCTCGGCGCTGCCCAGCACGCGCTTCTCGGCCAGCAGTTCGTCCTCTTCGTCGGGGCTCAACCCGGCGTTGTCGATCTCCTCGACCTGGTAGCGCAGCAGGTCGAGGCGGCGCACGGCGTCGGCCTGGGCCTCGCGCAGGGCCTTACGCTCGCGCTCGACGCGCCGCGTCTCGCCGACGAGCGCGGCCAGTTCCGCGCGCAACGCGCCGTTGGCGGCGTAGCGGTCCAGCAACTCGATGTGTTCATCAACGCGGAAGAGCGAGAGATGCTCGCTCTGGCCGTGGATATCCACCAGCAGTTCGCCAATGCGATTGAGCAGCGAGACGGGTACGGCGCGGCCATTGATACGGGCGGTGGAGCGGCCGTTGGCGTTGATCTCGCGGCGCAGGATAAGCGCGCCATCGTCTTCGTCACATAGGTCGTGTTCGCGCAGCAGGTCGCGCAGCGCGGGGTCATCGCCCTCGCCGTCATCGTCGAGCGTGAAGATGCCCTCGACGCGTGCGGCGGGCGCGCCGCTACGCACCATATCGGCGCTGACGCGGCCGCCGAGCACGGCGCCCACGGCGTCGATGATGATGCTTTTGCCCGCGCCGGTCTCGCCCGTCAGTACGTTGAAGCCGGGGTTGAACCGCACGTCGAGGCGGTCGATGATGGCTAGGTTGGTGATGGAGAGTTCTTCGAGCATTGGGTTAGAGATGGGCGCCGGCCGATTAGGCTGATTATAGGACGACGCGCGAAAAGCGGTGGTATGCGCGCCTCTCTTGATGGTATCAAACCCCACGCAACCTTGTATGCTGTATCCATGATAGAAGGGGGGCGCCGTCATGACCGGTAGCGTGGGCAGGAAAGCGCCGGTTCCGCTGTGGCGCGATCGCGACTACATGCTGTTCTGGAGCGGGCGCACCGTCTCCGCGCTGGGCACGAGCATGTCGAGCCTCGCCTTCCCGCTCCTCATCCTGGCCCTGACCCACTCCCCGGCGTTAGCCGGGCTTGCCGGCGCCCTGCGCGCCGTTCCTTACGTGCTGCTCGGTCTCCCCGCGGGAGCCCTCGTCGACCGCTGGGACCGCAAACGTGTGATGATCGTCTGCGACGCCGCGCGGGCGCTCACGCTCGGCAGTATCCCCCTGGCCTGGTGGATGGGCCGCCTGTCGCTGCCACAACTCTACGCCGCCACCACGATCGAGGGCGCCTTACTCGTCTTCTACAATACGGCCAACATCGCGTCCCTGCCGCGCCTGGTCCTACAGGGACAACTCGCGGCCGCCTCAGCCCAGGACGAAGGCGCCTACTACGCCGCCTCACTCGTCGGACCGGCCGTAGGCGGCCTGTTGTACCAGGTCGCGCGCGTGTTGCCCTTTCTCGGGGACGCGCTATCCTACCTATTTTCAGTGCTTTCCCTGCTCCTCATCAAGGCCGACCTGCGGCAGGAGGAGCGGGGGGACACAGCGCGGCCGCGCCGTCTGCGGGCCGACATGCTGGAGGGGCTGGCCTGGCTGTGGCGTCAACCGATCATCCGCGCCGTTTCACTACTGGAAGCGGCTGAGACCCTGGTCGTATCCGGTCTCGGCTTGGTGGTGATCGTGCTGGCGCAGCGGAGCCATGCCACGCCCACCACGGTCGGGACCATCTTCTCCATCGCTGGCGTTGGCGGCATCCTGGGCTCGGTCGCGGGGGTACGCGCCCGCAAACACCTGAGCTTTGGGCAGACGCTCATCGGGGCGCGTTGGGCGCTCGCCGCGCTATGGCCGCTCTACGCCGTCGCGCCAAACGCCCTGGCCCTGGGGGTCATCACGGCAACGATCTACATCCTGAATCCGATCAAGAACGTGGCGTACGTCAGCTACTGCCTCCCGCTCATCCCTGACGGATTGCGGGGGCGGGTTACGACGCTGTGGGACCTTCTGCCGGCGCTGACGAGCGTCGCCGGGGCCGCGCTAACGGGCCTGGCGCTACAGTCCATCGGGCCGCGCGCCACGATCGGCGTCGGAGCCGCGATCACCCTCGCGCTGGCCGTCCTCATGACGCTGAACAGGTCCATTCGGGACGCGCCGCCCGGCTAGAAACGGTCCGCCGCGCGATTCAGGGTCCGTAAAAGATCATAAGTCGCGTGATCAGATCAGGCCCGCCTGCCGCGCCAGGACCAAGAGCAGCATGGTCTTTACGTCGGCCACCACGTCCTCGGGGTTCGGGGCGGGCCGCGCGTCCGGGCCGGGCGGCGCGACCAGCGCCAGGGCCTCGTCGGGCGTGAGCGAGACCGTCGGGATGTTCTCGTGCTCGTCCGCCGTCTCACGGCAACCGCGCGCGACGACGAGCGTGGAGCGCTCCGAGAGGACGCCAGGGCTGCTGAAAGCGCCGGGCGTCCCCACCCGCGTCACCTCGTCGCACTCGTAGCCGAGTTCCTCGCGCAACTCGCGCCGCGCCGCCGCGATGGCGTCCTCGCCCGCGTCGATGCCGCCGGCCGGAGCCTCCAGCACGCGACAACCGGCTCCATAGCGGGCCTGGCGCAGGAGCACGACCCGGCCCTCCGGCGTGACCGGGAGGATGTGTACGACATCCGGCGACCGCAGGACCAGGTGGTCCTTGTTGGGTTGTGGCTGCTTCAGGACGACACTGTACTTGCCTGTGCTATAGATCGCCTGCTCCGGCGCGTTGATGGGTTCCACAATTTCCCTCCCCTTTGGTAAGCCGCTCGTCCTGTTAAGGACAGGATACCCATGTTAAGGAGAAGGGTACGACACATAGTCGATGGAGAGCGCCGCTTCGTGGTCGGTGAGCGTGGCCCAGTTGTCACTGTGGCCGACCCAACGGGTTTTTGATCAAATGTGGGAGGAGCGCGCTCACTGAGCGCGGAGGGGCGCGGCCAGTGACCCTCCATATACGGCCACGATCTCGCCGGAGCCCTGCGTCGTCACGATCTCGAGGCGGTCCGCGCTGCCGGCGCTCTCCAGACCGATGACGATGGCCGCGCGTCCCGCGACCTCCACGGCCCTTTCCGGCAGCAGGCGCACCCGCCGCTGCTCGCGCCAAAACGCCCGGCCGGCTGGGTGCGCCAGCGCCTGTGAGCTCAGCCACATCATGTTGCGCGTCCCGCAGTGCGCGCACGCGGTGGTCACGCCATACCGCACCTGCGGTACATGCTCCCATCCGACCGGGGGCCCGACAACCGGGGCGACCGGGCGCTCGCAGCGGACGCACCGCACCAGCCCCGGGGGCGCCGATTGCCAGTAGCGCGTATCCATCCAGTCAAGCAACCGCTCGACCGCGCCTTGCATGTCGCCGCCCGTGTGATGCAGCAGCGGCATCGCCGCCTGGGAGAGGAACCGATCGGGCGGGGTACATCCAGGGCAGCGCACGCTCAACTCACCGGTCGCCCGGATCAGCCGCCCGTGAAGCGGGTGGCGGCCGCACACGGGACACCAGATGCGCGTCGCCTCCCAGCCCACGCCGCCGTCCTCGTTCTCAGTCGCCAGGTCGGCGGCGAGCATGCGCCGCAAGGCGAACTTACCCCGACGCAGGCGCATCGCCACGGCGCCTTCGCTCAGGCCCAGCCGTAGCGCGACCTGCGCCTGGGTAGACTCCTCGACGTAGTGCTGCACCAGCACGGCGCGCGTCGGCGCGGGCAGCGCGGTCAAGGCCCGCTCCAGCAGCCGCACGACCTCGGCGCGCGTCAGTTCCACCTCCACATCGGACGCGACGACGAGTGGGGCTGGGAACTCCTCGTCGGGAGGCAGGGGCGCGCGCCGGGCGGCCTCGCGACCATGGTGGCGGACCCACCGCAAGCAGACGTGATGGGCGATGGCCGCGAGCCAGCGGGTCTGCCCTTGCGGGTCGCGCAGCTTATGGGCGTTGCGGTACGCCTCGATCACAGTCTCGTGGGCCAGGTCCTCGGCCGCCTCCGCGCTCCCGCTGAGCCGACCGCACAGCCGTACGAGTCGCTCACGCTCCGCGGCCACCAGGGCGCCGACATCGATGCCCTGGTGGCTCTGCTCGCTGTCCCGCTCGATCACCGTCGCGTCCTCCCGCGGTCGCCGCTCCGTCCGCCTGCCCTCGGCTCGTGCGCGTGCGTCCCGTCGTGGTTCATGCTACATCAAGATCCGCACCCATGCGATCTTCCCCTCGCTTACACGATAGATCACCGCGCTATGTACCTCGGAAGGGAAGCCCGTGGCGTGGAACCCGGTGGTGCGCTCCTCATCGATCACATAGGCGCCCACGGCGATGCGAGTCACAACCTCGGCGTGCAACGCCGGGCTCTGGGCGAACAGCGGGCCATAGAAGCCGCGCACCCCCTCGTGACCCTGGAGCAGGGGCTGCCCCGCACCATCTTCGATCACGACATCCGCTGCATAGGCAGCGACAAAGCGATCCACATCGCGGTCGTTGAAGGCCGCCAATTGGTCCTGCACAGGATCCATCCGTCCCCTCCTCTGCTCTGACGTCCATGCGGATGATCGCGCCGGCATAGTCGCGTCACATGCGAGATACGCGGCGCCTGGTCCCACGTCGGCGGCAACATTCCGGTCGACGTGTCTCTACAGCGATATGGCGCTGCTATCTATATATCGCGCGCGGGCCGCGAAACCTAACGCCCCTACCACAGTTTGCGATGCGGATGCCCCATGCGCGTCATGTCGTCGCAGTCGTAGCCGAGCTCCTCGCGCAGTTCGCGCCACGCCGCCGTGATGGCGTCCTCACCCGCATCAATGCCGCCGGCCGGCGCTTCCAGCACGCGGCAGCCAGCCCCATAGCGGGCCTGACGTAGGAGCACGACCCGGCCCTCGGTGGTAACCGGGAGGATGTGGACGACATCCGGCGACCGCAGGACCAGGTGATCCTTATTGGGATGGGACTGCTTCAGGACGACGTGATACTTGCCTGTGCTATAGATGGGCTGCTCCGGCGCGTTGATGGGTTCCATAGTTCCCCTCTCCCTTTGGGCTATGTGTCCTTCTGGCGATAGGGGCAGGTTACCTGAATGTACTGTTTATTATACCGCTCGCTTGTGCATCTCTTGATGATCGACCTGACCGCAGGCATCCTGCTGTCCGCCGGCCTGCGGCGCGGGTTCCGCGGGCTGCTGGCGCCGTACGGCCTCGCGCGGGGTCTTCGTATGCTCCGATTCGCTCATTATGCATGCCTTATCCATACAACCGGTTCGTCACATCCCTGGCGTCATCGACACTGGTTAAGTGGCGATGTCTCAGGCGTTCTGTGTAGCCGCGTCCGGGTCGTCGGGGAAATCACCTTTTTGCTCGGCTGGCGCGGGTGGCACGGTGAAGGGAACTTGTTCTTGCTGCTGGTCGGGGACACAGTTCATGCCGGAAGCGTCCGTGTGCGTGCCGACGGCGCAACACTTCATCATCAGCTTGTTGTACTGACCCGGCGGACAGTCGGTCGGCCCCTTGATCGTCGGATCATTCTTTGGCGACGAAGACCAATTGCCGGGCAACTGGCCGGGCAGTTGGAGGGGGTCACCTTTGCCAATATCGACGTGACACGTAAACTTGCCATTCTCTATGCCACACGTAAAGCCCTGGTCGTTGGTATCACCTGGGCCGCCAGGGCCGGTAATCGGATCGGGCCGCTTGGCCGGATCGGCCCACGGGTCCGGTGGATCAGGCGGGTCATCGTCATCCCGCTGCACGGCTGTGCGCTGCACCGGCACGCTGGGTAGCGTGTCGTAGCGGCGCGCGATAGTCTGAACCGCGGGGTCCTCTTGCGCTGGGGAAACGGACGCCGCCTTCTCCTCGGGCGAGCAATCGCACGGCGTGTCGCCACAACGCTGAATAGCATAGCGCCGCAATAAGGTATTGACGGCCGCATTGCCGGCCGTGCGCTGCAGGGCCTGCAACATACCCACCGTCGCGTCGGAACCCAGCGCCAACCCTCCGGACGTACGCCCGGCCTGGCGCACCCGGCTCTTATGCCTCTGCTCCGAGTCGACTAAAAGATCATGCGTTCCCATGCGTCCCTCCTTAGTACTACAACGTGACATTGACCTGCGACTGAAGTCGCATGGCAAACCACGGACACTGAAGTGTCTCACTACGTGTCGGTCCAACGACTTTAGTCGTCGTTCTTTGCCATGCGACTTCAGTCGCAGGCGGATCATAACAGTGAAATGTCCCTGCTACACGGGGACTCCCGCCACGACGGCGATAGCGCCGTCATGACGCCTGCTCCACAAGGATGACGGGGTCGCCTCCCACGGTGGGGATGCGCGGGTCATATGGGTTGGTGTAGTCACGCCCACCCGGCAGATCGAAGCGATACACGCCGCCCTGGGGCGCCACTGGCGTCGCGGCGCCGAACTTGTCGTACCGTGTCGCCCCGGCCGCGTGCGCGGGGAGCGTATACGTCGCGGCGGTCCCACTCTGATTCCACAGCACGGTGATGTGCTCTCCCGGTTTGGTCAGTACGACCTTGAAGACGCCGGACTTATGGTCGAGTAGGTCGCCGGGCGTATACGCGCCGGGACCGCCCGTCGCGTCCTTGAATAATCCGGCGAGGAAGCGGAACGTATAGGCGACCGGACGGAACCGGCCGGCCGCGTCGACTAGCCCAAGCGGCGTGGGGTCGCGCCCATCGGCCATGCGGTAGACGGCGACACGGTCCGCGCCGGCGGCGATGTACGATGCGAAGGCGTCAACGAGGAACGCGGCCTGCGCCTGCATGGTCACGCGGAACTGCGTGCGCGGTCGCGGGCGCGCGGGGTCGTCGTAAGGCTCGACGTTCGTTTCGCTGACCCAGATCGGCTTGTCGCCCCAGCCGTGCGATTGGAGGAGGGCGCGTACGCCGGTGATGATGGGATAGAAACTGGGCGGCCCCACGTAGAGGTGGACGTTAGTCACGTCGAAGTACCCGTGGTAGCGGTTGGTCGGGTCGGCCTTCGCCAGGAGGTTGAAGATATTTGTCAGGTAAGCGCCATGGTCGTACCAGTAGGGTTCACCGTACATGACGACCCGCGCGTGCGGGTTGGCGGCGTGGATAGCCAGATAGGCGACCTGGAGCACGCGGGCGTACTCCACCGGCGTGCCCTGCCACTGCGTCCACAGCGCGCGCGTGCCGTCGGGGTTCGGGGGGATGCTGACCTCGTTCCAGATGACCCAATCATCGATGCGGCCGGCGTAGTGCGCGGCGATGCGGCGGCAGTAGGCGCCCCAGTAATTTTGAGGATCGTCCCACGGCTTGAAGATGTTGAGGGGGACCGAGTGATTGCCTTGCGCCGGATGCTGTTGCGCCCAACGGGGTGTGCCCACGAGCAGACCGGCGACAGCGCGTCCGCGCGCTATCTCGCCGTCGACGATCCCGTCGCTGCCATTTTTGTCGAGCGCGAACGGGTTCCAGGAGGTCGGGCCGCTTGGCTGGACGATATCCCAACCGAACGGAATGCGCGTCCAGCGTACGCCGATCGCGTCGGCGACATCGGCCTGGACGGACGCCTCGTCGGCGCCAAAACGGGGATCCGATGTATTGGGATCCACATGCGTGACGCCAATGATGGGCCGCATCGTGGGCGTCGCGGCCGGGCTGGGCGTCGCCGTGGGCGCGCGCGTCACGGTCGCTGTCGGCGCTGGTGTTTCCGTCGGGCGTCGTGTCGCGGTCGCCGGCGGACTGGGCGTCCGCGTCGGTTGGCGCGTCGGCGTGGCCGTTGGAATGTGTGTTGGCGTCGCGGCCGGCACGGGCGTGGCCGTCGGCTGGCGCGTGGCGGTCGCGGCTGGTACAGCTGTTGCGATTGGAGCTGCCAGGCGAGTCGCGGTCGCCACGGGCGTGGCCGTCGCGGTCAGCCGGGGCCGCGAGGTCGCCGTGGCCGTAGGGGTGGGCATGGCCGTCGCCGTCGGCGCGGGTCGCGCGGTCGCTGTGGACGCGAGGGTAGGCATGGCGGTTGCCGTTGGCGCGATGGTGGGCGCGCGTGTCGGGACGGGTATGCGACTGGGTTGGGCGATGCGTAGCACACGATCTTCCAGGCCCACATCGTTGATGGCCCGCAGACGCAACTCACTCGTCCCCGGCGGCAGCGTCATCTCACCCACCGGGGGTACGACCGCGCCCTGTAGCCAGACGCGCACGGCGTCATGGACGCGCCAGGTGACGATAGTCTTGCCCATGTCTTTGCGCAAGCGGAGCGCGAAGGCCAGGATCCGCGGCGTCACGAGCACGACAGCGCGCGCGGGCGGCGCCAGCGCCGGGCGGACGTCGATCCGCATAAGGGCCGTCGTCTGCCCATCGGCGTTGCCGGCCACGAGGTGATAGACCATGCTCCGCACCGGAGACCGCAAGATCAGGGCGCCACTGGTCCCGACCCGCTGACCATTGAGTGTCACCGTGACCGCATCACGCGTGCGCCAAATCAGCTGGTAGGGCTGGTCCGTGCGTTGATGGACGACATCGAAGCGATCGATCGCCGGCATCCGTACGACGATTCGTCGGAGCACGATGCTCATCGTTACCGTTCCGAGTCCATTGCTTGCTCGTAGCACATAGGTCGTCTGTCCCGGCGTGATGACCTTGTGCGCCGTGGCCGTGACCGGCGTGTTGTTGAGTAGCGTCGCTTGCGCCCCCGTAACGCTCCAGACAAGCGCGACCTTATGCGTATGCGGGTCGGTCCGCGCGGTGAAGTGGATCACGGGCAGGCTGAGCGCCGACGCGGGCAGGGCGACGGCGACGGGCCTGGGCGCGACGCGCAACATCTGCGTGACCGTCCCGCTCGCGCCCCTGGCGACGAGGACCAGGGTGATGAGCGTCGTGACGTGTTGCGCCTGCTGCCCCGACGGCGCCACCGCGCGCCCGTTGAGGCGCACATCGGTCGTGCCCGCGACGGCCCAGCGCGCCAGGAGCGCTCCGCGTGGCCCCACCTGTACGGTTAATTGCTTGATTTGGGGCAAAGGGCCTGTGGGCCGCAGCGTCCGTCTAGGCGCTGCGGCCTGTGAGTCCGGCGGCTTGCCCAGGGCCTGACCCAAGTCGGCGCCCGCGCCCAACAGGAGTAGCAGGAGCAGGAGGGCCAGTAGCCGCAACGCCCAGGTAGGCATACGGCGTATCCAGCGCGGCAGGGAGAGCGCGGTGTAGCGCGGCACGAACGTGAAGAGGGCCGGCCGCATCAGCAAAGGGTCGGGCGCGCCGTCCCCGCCGTCCCTGTCCACCCTAATACCGCGAAACTCGATCTGGTACGGATGCGGCACGCCGACCGTTTCCCGTACCGTCGGGACAACGGCTATCGTGACGGCGCTCTCGCCCCCGGCGGGGACGGTCAGCGGCCCTTCTGGCTGGGGCTGGAAGCGCAACCCTTCCTGGTCGTCGCGCATAGTCAGGTCGATCGTGGCGGAGCTGTTCGAGGCGTTGACTACCACGACGCGGAAGGCGCCGGCGCGTCCTTCGCATTGGTACGGCAGCACATCCATGGTCAGGTCGCCGATCGCGTCCACCGTCAACGGCACGACGACCGCGCCCTGGGCCGTCGGATCGTCCTCGGACACCGCCCGCACAGTCACGGCGTAGGCGCCGGCCATGGTGGCGGTTCCTGTGGGCGGGTGAAGAGCCAGCGTGACGCGCTCCTCGGTGCCGGGAAAGAGCGCGATGACGCGCTTGTCCAGGTCGTACCATTCGTCGGGGACGCCGTCGACCGCGATGCGATAGCGATCGACGATACTGCTGGCGTTGCGCACGCTCACCGTTATGACGCCGCGCCCGCCCGGCGCCGTGTGCGCCGCATCCGGCGTCGCGGCCAGGCGGACCGGCTGGAAGGCGGCGTTCCCGCCTGATCCTTCGTCCTGGGCAAGCATGAGATCAATCCTCCCGCCAGGGCTTCGCTCCTGCCCTACGAGCGACATCAGCTAGTTGTCGTAGTAATCGTAACGATACAACGGAGAGCGGACCGCGTATAGTTGCGTATCGTAAGTAATAACGCACGCCACACACGAATTAGCGGTTGGCGCATCAGCGTGCGGCTCTATGCGCTTGATTGCCTTGCTGCTGTTACTTCGGGTGAAACTCAGGTTGCTAGTAAGAGCAGGCTGTATCCACTAGCTGTATCCACTATAGGCGTGCGGCGACGCAAAATCATCCGTAGAAATACTCATGGGACGGTATGCGACGCACGAGCTACGGCGATGAGATGTCCCTCGACGCGGCGAGATCGGACCGGAGGGTCTTGATGAGTGTTACAGCCGCAGCTTGCGCGGGAGCGTGGCGTAGAAGTAGTCGCGCGGCTGGCTACGCAGGAAGCGCGCGGTGTGGGGGCTGAGCGAGAGCGCGGCCTCGTCGCCGTTGAGCATCAGCACGTCGTCCTGGCCGTCGATGGAGAGCGCCGCGTCGTGGTCGGTCAGCGCGGTTAGATGAACGCGGGTGGTCGCGGGCATGACGATGGAGCCGCTGGTGTTGGGGTAGGCGCAGATGGGAGTGAGCACGAAGCTTTGCACTTCGGGGTGCAGGATGGGTCCGCCGGCCGCGTGCGAGTAGGCGGTCGAGCCGGTCGGCGTCGCCACGAGTACGCCGTCGGCCTTATAGGTGATCAACTCCTGGCTATCCAGGCGTACGGGCACACGTACGACGCGCGAGAGCGCGCGGCGGCCCACCACGGCCTCGTTGACGGCCTGGTATGTTCCCATCAGGTCGCCCGCGCGCCGGTGCTCGACCTGTAGCATGACGCGCTGCTCGACCCAATAGTCGCCGCGCACCAACGGCGGGATGCGCGTGGCCACGTCGTCGGGCTCGATCTCGGCCAGGAAGCCCAGGTGACCCAGGTTGATGCCGAGCAGCGGCGTCCCGTAGAGGGCGGCGATGCGCGTGACACGCAGGATCGAACCGTCGCCCCCCAAGGTGATCGCCACATCGACGCTCGGTAGCAGTTCGTGCAGCTGTTCGACGTCCCACGCCGAGCCGCGCGAGACGTGCAGGGTACAGTTGTCCAGCGCCGCGCAGACCATATTAGCGATTTCTTGAGACCGCTTGATCTTGGGGTGCAGCAGCACCGCCGCACTCTTAAGAGGAGGATGAGTAGCAATGTCTTCCACGAGTTAGCCTTCTCCACGCAGCCGCACTATTTTCGGCCGTTCGGCCTCATCATAATGGACATGCACGGCGTCGCGGATCTGCCTCTGTAGGTCAGGAATGGTATCAGCTTCGGTGAAAATCGAGACTCCGCGCGCGCGTGCGGTATAACCGCCTTCAGGCGCTTCTTCCACCAAGAAAATCAGTTCGTCCATAATCGCACCCCTTGACCGGCAGGGCGCATGGCAATACGCCCCTACAACAACCGAACCCGGTCGGTGTTCATGCGCCCGCGAATGTGGCCGCTTCCCTCATTCTGCCATAACGGCGTCGATGGCCGCTTGCGGGTCTACGGGCAGCGGCGGGAGCGTCTTACCCCAGAGGGTCAGGAACTCGCGGTTGCCGGCGCGCCCCAGAATGGGCGATGCGACGAGACCGCCCAGCCGCCAGCCCCCGGCGTCCGCGTACCCCAGCGCCCGTTCCAGCACCAGTCGGTGCGTCGCCGGGTCGCGCACGACGCCGCCCTTGCCGACGAGCCCGCGCCCGGCCTCGAACTGCGGTTTGATCAGCGCCACGACGCGCCCATCGGGGTTAAGCAGGCGCCACACGGCCGGCAGCACCTTGTCGAGCGAGATGAACGAGACGTCGATAACGGCGAGGGCGGGCCTCTCGGGCAGGTGTTCGAGGTAGCGGATGTTGGTGCGCTCCATCACCACCACACGCGGATCTTCGCGCAGGCTCCAGGCCAACTCGCCGTAACCAACGTCGACGGCGTAGACCCGCGCCGCGCCGCGCCGCAGTAGCACGTCGGTGAAGCCGCCGGTCGAGGCGCCCACGTCGAGCGCGACCAGCCCGGCCGGGTCGAGCCCGAAGCGGTCGAGGGCGTGGGCCAGCTTCTCACCGCCGCGGCCCACGTAGGAGGTCTCGGGCTGCTCCAGCGTCAGCGGGGCCGCTTCATCGAGCGCCTCGCCGGGCTTGGAGTACACGCGGTCGCCCGCGCGCACGCGCCCCTCCATGATGTAGGCCTGCGCGCGCGCGCGGCTCTCGGCCAGCCCGCGCTCCACGAGCAGGATGTCGAGGCGTTTCTTGACCATAGTAGTCAGTAGTCAGTAGTCAGTAGTCAGTAGCCAGAAAGTTGCTCATTGATGATCGTGGCAACTTTCTGACTACTGGCTACTGACTACTGACTACTCCTTTCACGTACTTCTCAAACCAGCCCATCACGCGCTTGATGACGTCGAGTTGGTGCGCGCGCTCGGTGAAGCCGTGGGGCTCGCGCGGGTAGAGCACGAACTGGGTGGGGACGCCGAGCGTCTTGAGCGCGCGGTAGAACTCCCGCCCCTGCGCCGGCGTGACGCGGTCGTCTTTCTCACCGTGCAGGATCAGCGTCGGTGTCTTGACGCGCGCGACGTGCTTGATGGGCGAGGGGTCCCAGTAGGCCGCGGCGTCGTGGTACGGCAGGCCGCGGAAGTACAGGCGGTTGGCGTCGGGGATGTCGTTCTGCCCGTGATCGCTGAGCAGGTTGGACAGGCCGGCGCCCATCACCGCGCCCTTGAAGATGTCCGTCTGCGTGACGGCCCACGCCGTGAGGTAGCCGCCCCAACTCCAGCCGCCGATGCCCAGCCGGTCGGGGTCGGCGATGCCGCGCCCGATGGCGTAGTGGACGCCCGCGAGGACATCCTGCCACTCGCCGCCGCCCACGTCGTCGTAGTTCGCGCCAACGTAAGACGTACCGCGTCCGGTACTGCCGCGCGGGTTCGGCAGCAACACGGCGTAGCCGCGCGCGGCCAGAAATTGGTCCCAGTCGTGCCAGGTGGCGTAGAAGCCCTCGCTCCACTGCCAGGCGGGTCCGCCGTGGACGTGTATGATGGTGGGGTAGCGCCGCCCCGGCTCGTAGCCGACCGGCTTGACCAGCAGCCCCTGGACTTCCAGGCCATCGGGGGCGTGCCACGACACCTGCTCTACCTCGCCCCAGGCCAGTCCCTCCAGGTCGGGGTTGAGCGTCGTCAGCCGCGTCAGGCTTTCACCGGGGCGCGCCGCCCACACGTCGCCGGGCGATGTCGTCGTCGCCTGGACGACGGCGAGCGTGGCGCGGTCGGGGCTGAGTGCCACGTCACGCGGCGAACCCGCCGCCGGCTGCCCGTCCGGCAAGAGGGGCGATACCGCGCCGTTGAGCGTGACGCGGTAGTAGACGCCGTGCAGCTCCTCGACCCCAACCGCGGCCAGCGTGTCGTCGGAGAGCCAGGCGACGTGGGAGAACTCGGCGGAGTGATCTTGCACGAGGGCCTGTAGGCCGCCGCCGGAGGCCGCTACGACCAATGGCGCGGCGGCGCTGGAGGTGAAGCTCCGCTGCAGCGCGGGCGCGACGAAGGCCAGACGGCTGCCGTCGGGCGACCAGCACAGCGATTCGGCGGAACCCTCGACACGGCAGACCGTCGTCAATGGCCCAACGGACACACCCGCTATATTGTCGGACCTTGCATCATCACCGGCGCCACTCACGGCGAGTGTGCTCAGGGTTGAGCCGCCGTAATAGTCGTTGACCTGGGGCGTGGCAGTGTGCAAGAGGGCGATACGGTCGCCAGTCGCGCCGCCGGCGCCGGTCGGGGACCAGGCGTGCGCCCACACGTTCACGTCGTCGGGTGAGAGGCGCGTAACCGCGCGCGAAGCGACATCGACGAGCCACAGGCGTGTGTATTTGTCGTCGTCGACCACGATGGCGTCGTCGCGCCCTTCCTTCTTACGTTTCTCCTCATCCTCGCTGTCGATTTCTTTGAGCAAGAAAGAGAGACGCGCGCCGTCGGGCGACCAGCGTGGGTCGGAGGCTTCACCGCGCTCGGTGACGAGGCGCTCCGCCTCGCCGCCGTCCGCCGGCATCAGGTAGAGGGCGGGCTTGCCGCGCTCGTGGCGATCGGAGATGAAGGCCAGCCATGCGCCGTCGGGCGACCAGCGCGGCGCGTGGTCGAGGCCGGGTCCGGTCGTAAAGGAACGCGGCGGCGCGGCGCCGTCGACCGGGACGCGCATGATCGTCCCCGTGGGGTGCTCACCCTCCTTGGAGAGCGGCGCGACGCAGAACGCGACCGCGCGCCCGTCGGGCGAGACCTGTGGGTCGGACGCCCGTCGGAGGCGCACGGCCTCCTCAGGCGTCAAGGTTGGTTTGGGCGATGTAGAGGATGTTGTCATAGGTGTCATAGGTGTAGGGTATCAGATGCCTAGCTCTACGCTTGTCGCATCGATCCGTAGTGCGATAGAGCCACAGCTATAAGCAGATAAACAAAATGGTGCTCCACACGCTAGCTGCACGCAGCACGAAGCGCGACTCCCTGGCAATATCTAAGAAGTTTTCGTAGAACGTTAGTGCTATGATGAGGCTGCTACACATTAGGCTCTAAGGGAGGCAAGCCGATGGCAAACAAAGACGCTGGAGCGGCTCGACGGGCTCTGCGCCAATTTGTGGGAGGCCGATAAAGACTGACATACAGTTGTCATAGACCCTGTCGTCTCATAGGAATGTGGGGGGAAAGGGGGGATTGCGCTCTCCAGGCCCGGCCCACCAAGAGAGGAGCAGGCAATGAGCAATTGGTACAACGACGGCGGCCATGCGAGGATTGTCGAGCAACATCTGTGCGAATTGCGCGCGGAGGCCGCGCGTGAGCGGCTAGCGCGGCAGGCGCCCCGCCGGAGCGCGCGGCCGGTGCGCGCGGCCGGTGCGCGTTCACCTGGGCCGGCTGCTTATTGTGGCGGGCGAGGCGCTCGTCCGCCAGCCGCTCGACACAGTGTGCGTCGAGCGAGCGTGACGACATAGACGCTCAGTCCAGGGGACAAAGGCCGGCAGCTGGTTGCCGGCCTAGTTCGGTAGACTGGCTTATGGCGCTCCCATGACTGACGCTGTGGTTGTCTGAGAGTTGTCTATAATAGAGCATGCGCGTGCGACGCTGATGGTTGATTGGCGTCCTCTACCCTGTGGTCTGTGAGGCTAGGTGTGATCATGTCAAGCCAGGCGCTGCTCGATCGTGAGGACCTGCGCAATGACGCTGACGCGGTGGCCGATCCCACGCGCGCGGCGCACGCGCCTGTCGTCGGACGGGTCGTGGCGGTGATGTGGGAGCGGCTTGGCGAGACACTGACGCTTCAGGACATGGCCGACATGGCGCATTTGAGCCCGTACTACTTCACCCGTGTGTTCCGCGATGTGACGGGCATACCGCCGGCCGAATACCTCGCCGCGCTGCGCGTGCAAGAGGCCAAGCGTCTGCTCCTCACGACGTCAGAGAGCGTCACCGATGTGTGTCTCGAGGTGGGCTACACTGGGCTTGGCACGTTCACCGCGCGGTTCGCCCGCCTGGTCGGCGTGCCGCCCGGCCGCCTGCGCCGGCAGGCCGATGATGTCGACGGCCTTGTCGCGGGGGCGCAGCCCTTTGGCAGGATCGCTGAACGCGCCGTGGCGCCGGGCGGAGGAGTGAGCGGCGTCGTTCGCGCGCCCGACGCCACGACGGGGTTGATCTTCATCGGGCTTTTCCCAACGCCTATCCCTCAATCCGCTCCCATTGGGAGCGCGCTTTTGGACGGGCCGGGCGCGTACCACATCCCGTGGGTCCCCGACGGCTGCTACTACGCGATGGCCGCGGCCTTCCCAGCCAGCACGCGCGGACTGGCGTATCTGCTGCCCGACGACGGGCTGCGCGTCGGCGGCGCGGGCGCGGCGGTGACGGTGCGCGGCGGCCGGTCGCGTGAGCGGGCGGACATCGTGGTGCGTCCGTTACGCCCGACCGCCCCGCCACTCCTGACCGCGCTGCCGTTCCTTTTAGTTGACCATCAACGCCCTAAGTAGGGGTCGTCCGAGCGGCGCGAACAGCGCAAGATACAAGAAGCTTTGGTAGAACATGCGTGCTATATTGTGGGTGTAGCCGGCGGTTAGCCGGACTGAATCGCACTGGTTGCGGAGAACGAAAAGGAGACATGTCGCATGACGGCATCAACACTCGCCCCTCACGCGATACCACGGGACGCTGCCCCCTTCCGCATGCGCGCGGTCATGGCGCCGCTCGTGGCGATTATCATCGGGATCTTTATGGTGATACTCGACGGCACCGCGGTCAACGTCGCGCTGCCCAAGCTCGTCGCCACCTTCCATACCACGCTCCCGACGCTGCAGTGGATCGTCACCGGCTACACGCTTGCGCAGGCCGCCGTGATCCCGCTGGCCGGCTGGCTCTCCGACCGCTTTGGCGCCAAGCCGGTCTTCCTGACCTCGATCGCGCTGTTTACCGTTGGGTCGGTGCTGTGCGCGACGGCGTCGGGCAGCGGTATGCTGATCGCCTTCCGCGTCCTGCAAGGTCTCGGCGGCGGTTGCGTGCTGCCGGTAGCGATGGCCTACACCTACCGCATCAGTCCACCGGAAAAGGTGGGCGCCGTGATGGGTATGATGGGTATCCCAATCCTGTTCGCGCCCGCTATCGGCCCCGTCCTGGCCGGTTGGCTGGTGCAGTACGCCTCGTGGCGTTGGATCTTCCTGATCAACCTGCCGATTGGCATCGCCGGCTTGGCGGTCGGTGTCATGGGCCTGCCGGGCGTTCCACGACAGGCCGTCGCCGCGCTGGACCGTCGCGGCGCCATCCTAGGTCCGCTGGCGTTCGCGGCGCTGTCCTATGGTGTGAGCGCGGGCAGCGCGAGTTGGACGGCTACGAACACAATCGCGGGGCTCACCATCGGCGCCGTAGCCCTCGTGGCCTTCATCATCGTCGAATTACGCGCGCGGAATCCGTTGCTCGAACTGCGCGTCTTCAGATCGATCGACTTCAGCCTCGCCATCGTGGCGCAGTGGGTCGGGCAGATCGCGCTCTTCGGGTCGCTCTTCCTGGTCCCGCTCTTCTTGCAGCAGGTACGCGGCTTCGGCGCGTTCGACACGGGTTTGGCCATCCTGCCGCAGGCGCTGGCGGCGGCGGTCTTCATGCCCATTGGCGGGATACTCTTTGACCGCATCGGGGCGCGCCCGCTTGTGCTGGGCGGCCTTGGCTGCGTCGCGGCCGCGACGTATCTGCTGGCGCGGGTGAGTGTGAGCACGCAGGCCACCGATCTGATCCTGCCACTGGCGTTGACTGGCGCGGGTATGGGGCTGATGATGATGCCGCTGAACACGCATATCATCAACGCCGCGCCGCGCGCGCTGGTCAGCCGCGTCACCTCGTTGACCAACGCGTTGCAGCAGGTCGTCAACGGGCTGACCATCGCCGCGCTTGCCACCATCTTGACGGCGCGCGCTACCAGTCACATCGCGGCCATGACGGCTGCGGCGCGCGCCGCTGGGCATAGCGGATCCGTCCCGGCAGCGGCCACGCTGGCGCGCCTACAGCATGAGATCGTTACCAAAGCGCTGGCGCTTGGGTTCGACGACACCTTCCGCGCGATGGTAGGCGCGGCGATCGTTGGGGCAATCATCGGCGTGGCGCTGCGCCGCAATCGAACGGCGCAAGCTGTCGCCGAGCCGGTGGGCTTGACGACAGTCGTCGAGCCGTGCGAGGTTGAGATCATGGCTAGCTAGTACGACCTGACGCCAAACAGCGCAAGATTCGAGAAGTTTTCATAGAACGTTAGTGCTATATTATTAAGTACGGACGGCCATTGACCGTGCCGGATCGCCCAAGTCGCGGCACATTGTAGGAGCCGCGTTGTATGAGGAAAGGATCTCCAGACATGAGCGCTACAGATACCACCACGGCCATCACCCACATTAGCGTCGTCACCGTCAATGTGAAGGATCAGGACGAGGCCTTGCGCTTCTATACCGAGATCCTTGGTTTCGAGAAGCGCGACGACGTACCCATGGGTCCAGCGATGCGCTGGCTCACGGTCGCGCCCGTCGGGTCGCTGACGGTGATATCGCTGTTCAACGGCGAGGAACAGGGCGGCGGGCGGCTCGGCGGCGCCACGGGCTTGGTCCTCGAAACCGACGATATCGACGCCGCGCACCGCGAACTATCCGGCCGTGGCGTGCGCTTCACCAAGCAACCAGCCAGAGAGTCCTTCGGCGGCTGGGCCGAGTTCGTGGATCAGGACGGCAACAGCTTCGGCCTCCATTCAAATTAGGACGGCGCGGCCCTCACCCCCACCCCATGCGGATTGGGCTGTCGGCTCCGCAGAGCCGACAGCCCAACCGGCTCTCCCTGACGCGGGAGAGGGGAGCCGCGGCGAGACAGGACGGAGGGAACAGGCGATGAGCGCGGCGGGATTGTCCACAGAGCGGCTTGGCCGCATGCGCGACGTTATGGCCGGCTATGTCGAGCGCGGCGACGTGCCCGGTCTCGTCACGCTGGTCAGCCGGCGCGGCGAGACGCATGTCGACGCGCTCGGCATGATGGCGGTCGGCGGTCACGACCCAATGCGGCGCGACACGATCTTCCGCATCGCCTCGATGACCAAGCCGATCACCGCCGTGGCGGCGATGATCCTGGTGGAGGAATGCAAACTGCGGCTGGACGAGCCGGTAGACCGTCTGCTCCCCGAACTCGCTAACCGTCGGGTACTCACGCGGATCGACGGGCCGGTCGACGACACCGTGCCGGCGAACCGGCCGATCACGCTGCTTGATCTGCTGACCCTGCGGCTGGGCATCGGAGTGGTGATGGCGCCTCCCGGACGCTACCCGATCCAGGCGGCTATAACCGAGGCAGGACTCGACCTCGGACTGAACCCACCCGCCGCGTGGACGCCCGACGAGTGGATGGCGCGTCTCGGCCGTCTGCCACTGATCCATCAGCCGGGCGAGACGTGGCTGTACCATACGGGCTTCGCCATCCTGGGTGTGCTAATCGCGCGCGCCGCGGGCCAAACGCTGGAGCAGTTCTTGCGCGAACGCATCTTCGCGCCACTCGGCATGAAGGACACCGGGTTTTACGTGCCGGCCGGCAAGCTGGACCGGCTCCCGCCCAGCTATATGGCCGATCCCGCTACCAGCGCTCACGGTCCATGACGATCCCTCGGATAGTCTCTGGGCGCGCCCGCCCGCCTTTCCGTCCGAACTTGTCACGACCGTCGACGACTATCTGGCCTTCTACCAAATGCTGCTCAACAAGGGCCGCTACGGTCGTGAGCGCATCCTATCACGGCCGTCGGTTGATCTCATGACCACCGATCAGCTGACGCCGGAGCAGAAGGCGGGGGCCCACGTCTTCTTCGGCGACAATAGTGGCTGGGGCTTCGGCGTAGCCGTCACTACCCGGCGCGACGACCCGGCGGCGGTTCCCGGACGGTTCGGCTGGAACGGCGGCGTGGGCACGTCCGGATACGCGGACCCCACGGAAGACATGGTCGGGATACTGATGACCCAGCGCCTCATGGATTCCCCCGATCCCCCCCGTGTCTTTCGCGATTTCTGGACCTCAGCCTATCAGGCGATCGATGACTAAGGCGTCACTAATTGGGCGCTGAATAAGGAGCAGGAAGAAAGATGGATATGAAACTTGAGCTTGTGCCGCTACCGGTGTCTGACGTTGACCGCGCCAAGGCCTTCTACGCTGAACGGGTTGGATTTGCCGTGGACCACGACGTGACGCCGAGCGAGACAATGAGAGTTGTCCAGTTGACCCCGCCAGGCTCGGCGTGTTCCATCGTCATTGGGACTGGCCTGGGCGAGTTGTCCGACAGGCCGCCTGGCTCGGTCAAGGGCCTGCATCTGGTCGTCGCGGACATACATACAGCGCGGGAAACACTCGCTGGCCGGGGTGTTGATGTCGGCGCCGTCGACGATCTGGGGGGCGTTAAGTATGCCAATTTCAGCGACCCCGATGGCAACTCGTGGCTATTACAGGAAATTCCGGCGACGGCGTAAGCGTCGTTCTCCTATCCTATCAACGGGCAGGATAGTAGTGGGACAGGAGGACACCGATGTGTCGGAGTATCAAGACCCTCGCCAATATGGAGCCACCGGCGAACGATGAGGAAATCCGGGCGGCCGCGCTACAGTTCGTACGCAAGTTGAGTGGCGCACACCATCCGTCGCGCGCGAATGAGCCGGCCTTCGACCAGGCGGTCGAGGAGGTGACGGCGGTGGCCAGTCGCTTGCTCCGCTCACTCACGACGAGCGCGCCACCACGCACCCGCGACGAAGAGGCGCGCAAAGCGCGGGAACGAGCGCGCCAGCGCTTCGCATGAACGCTGTGTGTTGCCGTGTCGTGAAGTAGCAACCATCACGGTCGGATGAGAGGGGCGAGAGCGAAGTGGCCAGGCGGCGGCTACGAGTCGACCATGACCAGGGTCAAGAGCGCATAAACGGTAACGCCTAATAGAAAATAGGATTGGGAAAGGAAAGCAGATGTCCACGGTCGTTGCCAATATGTCGATGTCTCTGGACGGCATCATCGCCGACCCCTCCGATGAGGTGGGGCCGCTATTCGACTGGTACAACAACGGTGACGTCACCGTACCGACCGCCGACGCGCGGTGGACCTTTCACACCTCTGAGGCGAGCGCGGCCTACCTGGGCGACGCGCTCGCCAACGTCGGCGCGCTGGTCTGTGGCCGTCGCCTGTTCGACCACACCGGCGGGTGGGGCGGCCATCACCCAATGGGCGCGCCCGTGTTTGTGGTCACCCACAGCATCCCGGACGGCTGGCCGCGCGAGGACGCGCCCTTCACGTTCGTCACCGAGGGCGTCGAGAGCGCCGTGGCGCGGGCGAAGGTCGTCGCGGGCGACAAGATCGTCAGCGTCGCCAGCGCCACCATCGCTCAGCAGTGCCTCAACGTGGGGCTGCTAGACGAAATCGTGGTCGACCTGGTACCCGTGCTGCTCGGCGAGGGTATCCGGTTCTTCGACAACCTGACGAGTGCGCCCATCGAATTGGAGGGTCCTCGGGTCATCGAAGGGACGGGTGTGACACACCTGTACTATCGGGTACGGAAGCCCGTCTGAGCCGGACGATCGACTGCGTGAAAGGACGATGCATACATGAATGAGTATGGTTTTTTGGCGAAATTCACCGCCCACTCAGGAAAGCGTGACGACTTGGCCGACCACGCCGAGGCGCGCCACCGTCAGGCGCAGCAGGATCAACCCGGCCGCCATTACGAGCGCGCCGGCGGCCAGCGTCTGGCGTCCCCACCGCCTCATGAGCCGGGGGGCGTACAGCGAGGCCGCGACGTAGCCCAGGGCGAGCACGGTGAAGATCTCTCCCGAGGCCAGGGCGGTGAGCCCCAGGCCCTGCTGGAGGTAGAGCGCGAGCACCAGGAAGAACGAGGCCATGCCCGCGTGGAACACCAACGTGGTCAGCAAGCCGACCGTGAAGGCCCGCGCACGGAACAACGCCAGGTCAAGCAGCGGGGCGCCGTCGCGCGGCCAGGCGCCGCTGGGTCAGGCCGAAGGTCAGCAGCAGGGGCGCGGCGGCGGCCAGGGACAGCCAGGTCCAGAGCGGCCACCCCAGCCCCGGCCCCGCGATCAGCGGCAGCACGATGTCCACGAGTCCCAGCGTGACGAGGGCGGCGCCCAGGATGTCGAGCCGCCCGCGGCCCTCGCCCCGCGCGGCCGGCAGCACCCGTGTGGAATCGCGAGACGTGCTGATCATGGTGGATGTTCCTCTTTCTAGCTTCTAGCTGTCTGCTCAGCCCCTCTCGTAGGGCGACACAGCCAGCATAGCCATCGCCGGAGAGCTAAATCAATGGGGTGTGTTTCAAGTGAGTTGAAGGGGCGTCTCCCCCTCTCCCGCGTCAGGGAGAGGGCGTTGGGGGGTGAGGGCCGCGCCCAACGTGAACGAAACACACCCAAATCAATGACGTGAGAGGTAATGGATTGACCATTACCTCTCACGTCATGGACGCGGGGCGGCACGACCTCTATCCTGGAGATGTTGGGCTCAAGCGCCCCTATTTTGGCGGGGACGGCCCGACTGATTAAGCTAGGAGGAACAAGGACATGACGGCGACGACGACACCCGTAATCACCAGCACGACCCCGCTCAACACGCGCGTTGAAGGCTACTTCGCCATGTGGAACGAGACCGATCCCGCCCGCCGCCGTGACATGATCGCGGCGACGTGGACCGAGGACGCGTCCTATGTCGACCCGTTGTTCGCTGCTGAGGGGTATGAGGCGCTGGACGCGTTGGTGGCCGGCGTGCATGAGCAGTTCCCCGGCCATCGCTTCCAGCTAACCGGGGACATCGACGCCCATCACGACCGCGCGCGTTGGGACTGGGCGCTCGTCGGACCCGACGGTGAGGCGCCGGTGGCCGCGGGGGTCGATGTGGCGATGTTCGCGCCCGACGGGCGGCTGCGCGCGGTCACCGGCTTCTTCCACCAGCCCGCCACCGCTTGACCCTCGACAGGGCGCATCCCAGCGGGGACAACGCCAGCGCGGCCGGCCGAGGGTTAGGGACGCCGAAACACCTGCATATCCCAGGCACCCCCTCAAGAAGCCCGAGCTGCAGCATCCTTGCGGGATACAGCCGTGCCTGTGTGGGATGGATTAGTATTTCGGCGTCCCTTAGGTAAATTAGAACTATCCGAATAGCGGCGGCGTAAGGAGAATGACATGACGACAGAGATGGCCGAGGTTCCCTTCCAGCGGCCGGTGGGCGCGCTGATGCGCCAGTGGCGCGAACGTCGCCGGTTGAGCCAGCTTGACCTCGCCATGCAGGCGGACAGCTCCACGCGGCGCCTGAGCTTCGTGGAGACCGGCCGCTCCCAGCCGAGCCGCGAGAGATGGTGCTCCACCTCGCCGAGGAGCTTGATGTGCCGCTGCGCGAACGCAACGGGCTGCTCGTGGCGGCGGGCTACGCGCCCGTCTACGCCGAGACCGCGCTGGACGCCCCACTGATGGGGGCTGTGCGCGCGGCGCTGCGCCAGGTGCTGACCGGCCATGAGCCCTACCCCGCCGTGGTGGTCGATCGGAAATGGACCCTTGTCGACGCCAATGCCGGCGTCGCGCTGTTGACCGAGGGCGTGGCGCCGGAACTGCTCGTGCCCCCGGCCAACGCGCTGCGCGTCAGCCTGCACCCCGACGGTATGGCCCCACGCATCGTGAACCTGGGCGAGTGGCGGGCGCACCTGCTCGGCCGCTTGCACCGGCAGATCGACGCCACCGGCACTTTATGTGCGCCCGCGCCGTACAAGGCTTCCAGCGCCGTGAGCGCCGATCCTTAGCCGGACGGGGGTGAGAGCATGCCGAGCACCATGATGAGCAGGAACCCCGCGAAGAGGGCGGCCGCGAGGGGCGGCCCCTTGGGAATCTCGTGCGCTTCGACGATCAACTGCTCGACCACCACAAACAACAGCGCCGCCGAGCCAAACGCCAGCAGGAGCGAGATGAGTTGGTGTGGGAATACGCCCAGCACGGCGGCGCCCCCGACCGCGACGGCCACGAACAGCACGCCGAACCCCGTCGTCGTACCGATCATCTGCCAGCGCGTCGCCCCGACCGTGCCCAGGACGGTCGCGATAGCCAGTCCGAAGGAGAGATCCTCCACGGTCATCGACAGGCTGAGCAGCGCGCCCAGGTTTTTGCCGGCTGAAATCCCGACCCCCAGCACGATCCCGCCGACGATTTGGTCGACGACGTTGCCGGCGATAAGGCCGAGGGGCCACCCGCCCTTCTGTGCGTCCGGTGCGCCCGACTCGCTTTTCTCCTGAGAGCTTTGGTCCAGCCGGCGCACCCCCAGCATCACGAGGACGCCGAGCGCGAAGCCAGCGACGATCCACACCAAGTCGGCGCGCGCCCGCGTGACCTGCGGCAACAATTCAAGGGCGACGACGGCGAGGACGACGCCGGCGGCGACATGCAGCAATGCGCTGCGTAGCGTTGGCCCAGGCTGCCGGATCGTGGCGCCGACGGTCCCGATGATGGCGACGACCGAGGGGATCAGAGAGTAAATGAGGGCAAGCAGCAGCGGGGGCAGGTTACTCAGCACAGACGCGGCCTCCCCACGCATTCCGTCCCCGACGCACGCGGAACAGGATGGCGACCCCCCGGATGATGCTTGTCATCAACCCTCCTTCCTCAGCGGCCGGCTCCATGCGGTGCCGTTTGCATCACTCAACGATATAATGCGTTCCTGCAAGAAATAGACCAGCGGCGGGCTCGCGCCGTCCCCGTGGGGCCGCTACATCGCTTTCAGCCAGGAGCACAACTACGGCAAAGGGTCTAACAGCGTGGACAAGCCGACGACTGAGGGACTCTGGCTTGTCTCCGCCAACGGGGGCGGGTTGCACCGACTGCTCCTCCCGCCTCCCGCAGCGCGCCTGCGCAATCCCGACCGCTACGGCGACCCACTCAGTATCGCGCCCGTTGCGTGGTCGCCCGACCGCTACACGCTGGCCTATGCGGTCGATCTTTTCACCGACACCTCTATCAGCCCGGACTTCGCGCGCGACACCGGTATCTGGCTCACGCGCTATGACAAACGCGCGCCGCGCCAGGTGTTCAAGCTTGTGTCGCTCGCCACGACAGCCCCGTCGTTGAGCGCGGCCTGTCACGGGGCGATTCCCACCATCACCACGCTCTCGTGGCTGCCCGACGGCCGGACAGTCGTGTCCAGCGCCGACTGTATCCTGCCGAGCGCGGGACCGCTACAGGTCGTGGAGGCCGTGATGGCCGTCGACGCAATGACCGGCAAGGGCCGCGTGCTTGTCACCAATGGCCGCGACGCCGCGGTCGCCCCAACGACGGGCCGCATCACATACGTTTCCGGTAGCCTCGACATCCACGGGAACGGCCGCACGACGTTGTGGGTCACCGACGCACAAGGACAGCACGGCCGCCCGCTCGTGATCGGGCAAGGTGTGCAAGGCCAGATCGGCAGCCCGACCTGGTCGCCCGCCGGTCAGTCGATCGCCTACATCACCGGGCAAACGGCCTATAAGAACACGACAACTATCCACGTCGTCGACGTCGCGACCGGGCAAATCAGAACTATCCTGGTGGCGGACGCGCCGGGTCTTGCGTCGGGCGGCTACTTCGTGCGTCTCGCCTGGATGCACACGCACATATAGGTGTCCCTTTACTCGTGCAGCACGAACGTGGGGACGGTCGAACCGCCGCCGGCGGTGACGTTGAGCAGTGTGGCGCCGGAGACGCGCGTGAGGAAGCCGTCGGCGGCGCCGTCGACGATGAACGGGTCCATGTCCACGGAGAGTTCGCGGAACTCCAGCCGCCCGTCGACGACGGCGGGGAACTGGGCGCGCGCTACCGCCACGCGCTCCTGCGCTACGTAATCGCCGCGCAGCGCCTCCTCAAGGGCGCGGTCCCAGTCGCCCGCGCTGCCCTCCCAGCCGACGACGACGCCTTTGCCGCCGTAGTCGTCGTTGGGCTTGAGCACGAAGCGCTCCCGCTGCGTCCGCAGCAACTCCAGCAGGTCAGCCTCGTGGCCCTCGAAGGTGGCGCCGGTGTCGGCCACGCGCCGCGTCCATGGCACATGGCGGCGCACGGCCTCGCGTTCCTCCGGCGTGAAGTCGCCCTGGTACGCCGCGTCGGTTAGCAGCGCGAAGATGGCTTTCTTATGGAACAGCTTGTCGCGCGGGCTGTTGACCATGCACACGGCCCCATCCTCGTACGCTTGCAGCAGCGCCGGGGCCTCGGCCTCGCGCGCCAACAACTCATGGACCAGCACGCGCTTGTAGACAAGGTCGATCACGGCGCCGGTATCGCCATGCCGGAGGACGCCGCCCGCGTACTCCAGGTCGCGCGGGTCGACGATGACCGCCGGCAGCCCGCACCCTTCGAAGTGGCGACGGTAGAGCTCATGCTCGTAGGCGGTCGGCAAGCCTGCCCAGTCGACGATGCCAATGCTTGGCATGTTCTCAGCGCGCCCGGCGCCCGCGGCCCACGATTGGTAGCAGCGCAGCAGCAGGTCGGTCAGCCCGTTGCGCGTGTCGAAGGTTTGCAGCGTGTAGCCGCCTGCGTCGAGGAAGCGCCGCACCACGGGCAGGCGCAGGAAGACGGACGTCAGCACGTCGGTGTAGGCGCCGCCGGCCGGGGTCTCGGCGTTGTACTCGATAAAGCTCAGGCTGTCGCCGGTCAGGAAGGCGTCCAGGCGCGAGATCGCGCTGACGGCGTCGTAGCCGTGGTCGATGCGCGCGAGTTCCTGTTCGCGCGGGCTCAACCGCAGCGGCTCCAGCAAGCGCTCGTCCGCCAGCAGGCGCGCGCCGACCTTGATGGTCGCGCCGATGACGAGTCGGCAGGCTTCGCGTACCCGTGCGTATTGCCCCGTGGTGATCATGTGCGGGCGCAGCACACTGCACAGCGGACGGTCGCCGAAGAACAGGTTCTCCTCATGCAGGCCCGCGTCGAGCGCCTCTTGCGACGCGGCGGCCAGCGCGGGGTCGGACTGGAGCAGGCCGTGGTAACGCGCGATGGCGTCGTCGATCATCGCACACCTTGCTTCCGGCCCATGTAGGCGGCCTTGCCCAAGAGGTTGTGCAGCACCTCGTCCCAGGTGTACTGCCGCGCCGTCGCCGCCGCGCCCGTGCGTAGGCGCTCCACCTGGTCGGGGTGGTCGCGCAGGTAGGTTAGGTAGCCGGCGATCTCGCCGGGGTCATCGGTGTCGACCACCACGGCGTTCTCAAAGTGCACGGCGTAGTCCTCGCCGGTGCTGCCGGTCACAGCCGTTCCGCCCGCGCCCATCACTTCGAGTCCGACGAGGCCGAAGGGCTCGTGGGCGCTGTTGGCGAGCACGGCGTCGGAGGCGCGGTAGAGCGCGCGCACGAAGGCTTCGGGCAGGAAGAACGACAGGTTGAGGATGTCGGCCGGCGGCGCCTCGCGCAGGGCGGCGACGCAGTCCTCCATGGAGCGGCTACGCGCCTTGACGTCCGCGACGGAGAGCCCTAACATGTGGGCGCGCCCGATGACCTCGGCGCCGTGCGGCTCGATGCCGCCGCGCATCAGCAGGCGCGCCGGCACGCCCTGCGCCTTCAGGACGGCCAGCGACTCGACGGCCATGATCCAGCGCTTGTCGGGGTCGAAGCGGCCGATCTTGAACAGGGTCATGCCCGCCTCGCCGTTCGCGCCGCCGCTGGACGCGGCGAGGGCCTCGCGGCAGGCGGCGACATCGGCCGCGTCGGGCGCCTCGAGGAAGCGCGCGGGGATGCCGTTGGGGATTACCAGCGGGTTCTGCCCGTAGTCCCACATGCGGTGCTTCATGTACTTGCTGACCGTGGTGATGGTCGACACGAAGCTGAGCCGATCCCAGTCAATGCGCCAGAAGCCGTAGAGGTTGTTGGCGTTCCAAGAGAGTATGGCGCGGTCGCGCAGACCCAGGGCGTGCAATTCGTCGGAGAGGCGGGACAGCGACTCAGTGGTTTGCCACTCCTCGGCGATGACGACGGCGGTCTTGCCCGCCTGTAGCGCAGGCGCCAGCAGCGTACGGGCTACGAACGAGGGGACACTGTCGTTCCAGTCACCCAGCTTGGCTTCCTCGCCCTGATAGACGCCGTTGGGGTAGTATTGGCTGATCCACTGGCCCCAGCGGTGCAGGGTCAGCCGGCCGCCCTCGCGCTCCTCGCGTCCCGGCAGGGTGGGGTCGCCCACGAAGACCAGGTGCGTCTCGAAGCCCTGCGCGGCCAGGGCGGCGTCCAGTTCGGCCACGCGCACGCCCAGGCCACCGGCCTGTGCGTACTGGTCAGGCCCCTCGAACGAGAGGCTCACGAAAACCGTATTCTCCGGCGTCAATTCCCCTGGCATCGGCCGCCCTCCTCTTAACCCACTGTTACCATGACCCGTTCTTGCTCATGATACAGCGGGAGCGGCCTCTTTGTCAGTTGGGCTATGCGCGAAAATCTTTCTATCAGCGAGAAACGCGCGTGAGTCGAGCGGTACTATGTCGCGCGTGACGGGCCATCACGGCGGCAACAACGGCGACGGCGCCGATGGGGAGGGACCAGGCGGCGAGCGGCGGCGACCAGCCGAGTGGTCTGATAGCGATGACGCCACCGCAGAACGCGATATCGAGGACGAGCATGTACGCGTTGCAAGCCCAGAAGCCCGTGTCGCCCAAGGGCCGCCAGCGCGCACATGCGCCAGACGGATCGACCCACTTGACCCCGAGTATTGCTTGCCCCGGCGTCTGGCCCGCCCAGGCGAGCAGGAAGGCAAGCGCGAACCATAGTGCGCTCGGCACAGGCCAAAGGGCGAGGGAGACCTTGGGGGACATCGCGCGAGGTATCAGTATTGTTTCGGCGGCGGCCAAGTAGCACAGGGACAGCGGCCCGATCGCGATATCCAGGGCTTTGGCCGCATGTTGACGCAGGCGGCTAGGCGCTGTGGTCATGATACCGTTCATCGAAGGGGTTCCTTGTCGCTCTAGTAGTGCGTCACGCGTCGTCTTGACAGTTAAATCGCCGTGCAACAGGGGACGGCAACTGTCCATAATTCGCTTGACGGGCTACTAGGTCGTGTATGGGTATCGCCTTCACTGTCATCTCCCCTCACTCGTTATCGCGTCGTGCGGGCGCATCATATATACGGCGTGACTATAGTAGACGAACCTGACGGCAAGAGGCAAGCGGCGCTTTCAGGTCGGGTGCGCCCCACGATTGTGAGCGTGGCCTGGCCCTGAAGGACCATGGCAGGGACGGACCCTGAAGGGTCAGACGGGGACGCCGACGACCCCGGCGCGGCCGCGCGGATGGACCCCACGCCGACCTTTTAAGGTCCCGTCCCTGCCATGGTCCTTCAGGGCCAGGCCCGCGGCGGGCGCCATCACAATCTCGGGGCGCGCCCTTTCAGGTCATCTCCGATAGGACCTTACACGACGTGGCCGTCCTGTCCCTGACAGCAAGACCTGCTTCCAGCAGGACGCGGAGTGTGTGGATCTCCGCGCGGTCCACTGGCGGTCTGGGGTGTCATCTTTCATGATACAGTGAGGGTACGGGTTTGTAGAGAAACAGTGTTGGAACTGCATATGAAAACGGAAACGGTACGCCAATACATGGTCGCGGCGACCGATGAGGCCGACGTTGAGGCCATCACACGGATCGGCCGGCTCCTTGCCAGTGACGTGGACCGGCGCATGGGATTTATTACCCCATCCGGTGAGCGCTTGGATATCCCGGACGCGCTTTATGACGCCCTGCGACAGTTGACCGCCTCGCTGGCGCAAGGCGAAACGCTCACGTTTACCTCGCGCCCACTCTATACCGAGGTGACCATCGATGAGGCAGCCGACCTACTCAGCGCATCCCGGCAGTATGTAACCGCGAGACTTGACGAGGGCTCCATCCCCTCCACGGGGGAAGGCGTGCGGCGCTGCATTCGTCTTCGGGATGTGATGGTCCACAAGGCGCGACTCAGAGCGCTACAGAGGGAAGGACTCAAGGAACTAGTGCGTTTGAGTCAAGAATTTGGCCTGTACGACTAGGCGGATAGTTTTGCCCCTACGTAAAGTCATTCTTGACGCCAATGTTATTATTCCAGCGGCGTTGCGTGACACGCTCCTGCGAGCCGCGGAAGTGGAGCTATACGATGTCTATTGGAGCGAAGCGATACTCGACGAGGTCCAGCGCAACCTTGTCAAAAATGGCTTGACGACAGCTCAAGGGGCTGAGTCCTTGACGCTCACACTACGGGCTTTCTTTCCCAATGCTCTCGTCACGGATTACGAAAACCTCATTCCCATCCTGACGAACGATCCCAAAGATCGCCATGTGTTGGCCGCCGCTATCGTCACGGGCGCGTCTGTTATCGTGACGTCCAATCGCAAACACTTTCCTAGAAGGGCGACGGAACCACACAGCGTGATGGTGCACTCGCCGAACGCCTTCCTGACAGGTCTCTTTCACGTCGCCCCTGAGCCATTGGGGCAAATCATCCTCGACCAAGCCGCCGCGCTCCGCAAAACACAAGTGACCGCTGCTGACGTGCTGGACAGGGTCGCGCTTCACGCCCCAACGTTCGCAACGCTTGTTCGTGAGAGGTTGATTCAGCAAGGAAGCCTTTGACAATAAGGCTAAGATGTTTGCGCTACTGGGACAGGCGTACGACATACGCGGGGCGGCGACGAGCCAGCCACATGAGGGCCACGACCATGACGGCCGAGGCGACCAACCCCGGCGCGACCCCATTCCCCCACGCGGTCGGTATGCCGAGGCCGACATGGGCGATCCCCGCCACAGCCCAGATTAGTCCGCTCCACGCAAACATCAAGAGCAAGGGGCCGCCCATCAACGTGAGCGCCAAACCGGCGCACCAGAATTGCAGTTCACCGACAACACGCCAACGCGCTGGCCGTCCATCGCGCGCCACCCAACGCAGGCCGGCAAGCGCCTGACCAATGGTCTGGCCGCGCCAAGCGAGGGCGAGGACGACAGCGAACCATAGCGCCGTGGGCGCGCTACCGACGATGGTACCACTCCACCAATCGTTCGTGTGGACCGCGTTGACGAGCGCGGTGGTACCGAACCATAGGACGAGGAAGGACAGTGGGCCGGTGACCACATCGACGGCGAGGGCGACACGGCGACGCGGCGCGCCGACCGGCAAGTAAGGCAGCGCCGTTGAACGCAAGCTCATGAGAGGAACCCTTTCTGTACGAATAGCGCCTTCGTTATCGCGCCGCGTGGATAGATGCGATGTGACTATAGTAAGCGAGTATGAGGGCGGCGGCAAGGGGCGCTTTCGGGTTATCCCCGATAGGACCTTACCCGACGTGACCGTCCTGCCCCTGGCGGCAAGACCTGCTTCCAGCAGGACGCAGCGTGTGTGTAACTCCGCGCGGTTCACTGCCGGTCTTGGGTGTCGATCTTTCGTGATACAGTGAGGGTACGGGCTCTGTAGAGAAACAGTGTTGGAACTGCATATGAAAACGGAAACGGTACGCCAATACATGGTCGCGACGACCGATGAGGCCGACGTTGAGGCCATCACACGGATCGGCCGGACCAACTTTCTCCTGGCGAGGCGTCGCCGTGGCGTCACAGTCCATTGCACACCTCGAACGCCTCCCGCAACGCCGTGAGCGGATCACCCGCCGGGATGAACTCCTGTCCCACATAGCCGTTGTAGCCCGTGTCGCGGATAGCGCGCATGATGGCGGGATAGTACAATTCCTGCATGGCACCGATCTCGTGGCGGCCTGGGTTGCCCGCCGTGTGGTAGTGGCCGATGTAGGCGGCGTTGTCGCGGATAGTGCGGATGATGTCGCCCTCCATGATCTGCATGTGGTAGATGTCGTAGAGCAGCTTGACGCGCGGCGAACCCACCATAGCGCACACCTGCACACCCCAAGCCGTGTGATCGGCCTGGTAGTCTGGGTGGTCGACTTTGCTATTGAGCAGTTCCAACACCAAAGTCACCCTCGCGTCTTCGGCCGCCCCAGCCACGCGGCGCAGGCCCTCCGCCGTGATCTCCGCGCCCGTGGCGTCGTCAAGCCCACGCCGGGCGCCGCTGAAGGCGATCAGGTTGGCAATGCCCCAGCGCGCGGCGAGGTCCAGGTTAGCGGTAATCTCGCGCTCGATACGGTCGTGGTTCTCCCGTCGGTTGAGGCCCTCCTCGATCGAACGGTGACCGTTGACAGCCGCGATCACCAGCCCGTGTTCTTTGAACAGGGGCCAGTGCTCCTGGTCCACGAGGTCCACACCGGCATAACCAATCTCCGCCAACGTGCGGGCCAGGTCCTGGGGGGACATGGCTCGCTCGAAACACCACGCGGACACCGATTGTTTGATAGATGCCATCGTTACGCTGTCCCTTTTCTATGTGCAGAATCTACCGCTGCCGCGAGGCTGGGGGCGGCGAGCGTGGCCGCGAGGCGACTGCTGACGCGGTAGGCGTTGGCAAGGATGGTGAGGACGGGGTTCACGCCGCCGTTCGTTACATGGAGTGAGCCGTCGACGATGCGCAGGTTGTCGTGGCCCCAGACGCGCCCCCATATGTCGGTGACCGAGGACGCGGGGTCCGTGCCCATGCGGCAGGTCCCGGCCTGGTGCTGCCCACCGCTCGGCCCCTCGGCCCCATCCCCCGTGAACGGCAACACGGTCGTCGCGCCGCTGGCTTGGAGCCATGCGACCGCTTTGTCCGAGAGGAACCGGGCGGCCGCGCGGCTCTCGGGGCGCAGGCCGCCACTGAGGCGCGCGACGGGGAGCCCGAACGCGTCGCGCACCGTGGGGTCGACCGTGACCCGCGCGTCGGGGCTGGGCGTTTCCTGGATCGGCCCCATGACGAGGGCCAGGCGGCCGTAGAGGTCGCGCATGGCCCGCTTGCCGGCGGCGCCCCAGGGCGGGATCGCGCCCAAGCGGGTGAGCGCGGCCCACGTGCCCAAGGGGGTGAGCACGAAGTCGTTGGCGAGGATGCCGCCGCCGACGATGCCGCTGTTGTGGTGGCGATAGTCGTGGGTGACGATGCTGGGGCCGGGGCCGTAGCAATCCTGGACAACCTCGTCGAAGAGGCCGTAGGCGCCGGCGTAGACGTGGCCCTGCAGGTGACGTCCCACCTGGTCGTGGGTGTTGCCGATGCCGTGGGGTTCGTGCTCTGACGCGCTGTTGAGCAGGAGCCGCGCCGTCTCGATCGCGCCGGCGCCCAGGACCACCTGCGTCGCCGCCACCGCGCGCCGCCGGATGGAGCCCTCCGCGGCGGTCGCGAGCGCCACGCCCGTCACCCGGCCAGCGGCGTCGTTGACGAGCCGCTCGACCCGCGCGCCGGTAAGGACGTCGCAGCAGCCGGTGGCGATGGCGCGGGGGATCACTGTGTTGTGCGTGCCGTTCTTGAACTCGCCGGGGCAGCCGAAGCCGACGCAGGCGCCGCAACTCAGGCACGCGCCGCGGCCGCCGCGCGCCTCTGAGTTGATGAGCAGGGGGGCCGGCCCGGTCGTCAGGCCAAGGGCCGTCGCCCCGCGCGAGAGCGCCGCGCGGGAGAGCGCCGCGTTGTCGCGGATGGGCGGCATGGGGTAGCCGCGCGCGCGGGGGCCGGCGGGGTCACCCACGGGGTCGCCGGAGACGCCAATTTCCCACTCAGCGCGGTCATAGTACGGCGCGAGGTCGTCGTAGGAGAGCGGCCAGTCGGCCAGCGAGCTGCCCTCCGGCACACCGTAGGTCGTCGCCATGCGGAAATCGTCGGGGCAGAACCGGAAGGCCATGGCGCCATAGACGCGTGTCCCGCCGCCGAGGGTCATGGCGTTGTTGCTCCAGAGCGGGTCGGTGGGGGCCAGAACGCGCTCCCCCTCCGCCGTGGCGAGGACGCGGGGATTGCCTGCGGCGGGTGGGCCGGCGGGCGTGTCGTAGCCAAGGGGGAGCCGCTGGTTGCGCAGGTGGTCGGGGCGCAGATCGGTCGAGGTCAGCCAGTCTCCGCGCTCGACGAGCAGGACGCGATGGCCCGCCTCGGCCAGGACGCAGGCCGCGACACCGCCGCTCGCTCCGGCTCCGACGACGACTATCTCGTACGCGTCGTCGACGCTCTCCCAGGCCGTCGTGCGCGGGGGCGTGGCGTCGATCGTGGGCCAGGCGGCCCCCTCGGGTAGGACGCGGTAGCCGATCATCGCCCACGACACGGCGTCCCGATTGCCGCCATTGTGTGGGTCGCCGTAGAACCCCTGGGCCGCGAACCCGATCATCAGCGTCACGAACTCATGCGCCGAGACGACGCCCCAGTCGAGGACGGTCTTGCCCTCTAGCAAGTCTCCGATAAGCGCGTCCCGCGCCGCAGGCGGGAGGTCCGCGAAGGCGACGCCGTCGTGGCGGGCGCGGGCCTCGCGGTGCAACAGGTCAAGCCCGGCCTCGACCAGCGGCGCACGGTCTTTCAAGTCCGTGGCGAGGATGGTGTGAATGACATCGCCGACGCCGGCCTGCCAACCCGACGGATACTCATCGGCCGGGATAATCGTGTCTACCAACGCCCGAAGGGTGCGATTCGTGTCCACGTCGTTCTTTAGAATATCCACGTTTACGCCTTCCCGTATCGCATCGCACCCTGTTTCCCTACGTCACGTTCCATTGTATACTCTTGGAAAGCATCGCTCCGTGCGGAGTGCGTTCGTCGTGGGCAGTGATCTTCTGGCGGTGGGCGTGGTCCAGGTCCTATATGAGCGTGGCTCACGCCGCAGCGCCGTCTACGACAGTATAGGTCTTAGTGCGTGGCGGGGCGCTGCCCGTAGCCCCGCAGCGCTGCGGGCGTCAGTCCGATTTGGCGGCCGACGTGGGCGACGACGGCCTCCGGCAACGTCGCCGGATTGGACACGATGACGCGCTCGACCCGCGTCCAGACCAGCAGCAGGGCTAGCCCCAGGCGATTGTGGTCGCCGCGCGCCGTGCGCACGAGGGTGAGATCGTCGGGCGTGAGCGTGAAGAAGCGCCGCAGCGCTTCCTCGTCGTAGGTCGCGGTCATGGGGCCTGCTCCTCGGGGCTAGACGCGGCGCCTCCCGCTCACCCGCCGCCATCGGCCTGGCGCTCCCACGCGCGGGCTGTGCGCTTGGCGGCCTCGCGGTTGTGCGCAATGTAGACCTCCAGGCTGCGCAGCGAGGCGTGCCCGCTGAAGCGCTTGAGCTCGACCTCGGTGTAGCCCTTGGCGGCGCGGGCGGTGATCGCCGTGTGCCGCAGCTGGTGCAAGTCCCACCCCGGCGTATACCCCTTCCCGAGCGTGTCGGCCTGGCGGTAGGAGAGCCGCGCGTGGCCCTCGGCCGTGTGAGGTCGGCGCGGCGCGGGTTGCGCGCCTTGCGCGCGGTGACGAAGAGCGGACCGTGGGCCGGCTCGCCGCGTCCCTTCAGGTAGGTGTCGAGGTAGCCGGCGACGCAGCGGGAGAAGAACATCTCGCGCGGTCGGTCGCCCTTGCCACGGATGCGGATGCAGCGCTCGGTCCAGTCGATGTCCTCGATGTCGATGGCCAGGGCTTCGCGGCAGCGCAGGCCGCCGTTGTAGATGAGCCAGAACAAGGCGCGGTCGCGCGCGTCGCGGACGCCCCGCAGCACTGCCTCGACCTGCGCCGGGTCCAGCACGCGCGGGTCTCCGCGCACCTGGGGCCGGCGCTCCAATCCGACGAGCGGATCGTCCTCCATATAGCCGACGCGTTCCACATGGTCTTGTAACGGGGTCGGGGCGCGCTGCGCCCACTGAACTGAACGGTGGGCGCAGCGCGCCCTGACCGCCGCGTTGTCGCTGCTGATCGTCCGTCGCTGGGGCGCGGCGACCGCACAGGGCAGGTGCCGCCTAACGCTCGAATCTCTTGGCGGCGTCCGCGCTCAGCGGGGCGAAGAAGTTCACCAGATTGCCGTCGGGGTCGCGGAACAGCACGGACCGGTTGCCCCACGGCATCGTCGTCGGCTCTTTGACAAACTCGCCGACGACATCCTTCAGCCTCTCATATTCCTTGTCGACGTCGTCGACGCGGAACTCGATGATGGCGGAATGGTTGTCCGCCGCGCGGGCGGCGTCGGCCCCGAACAGTTGCATGGTGCGCGTGCGGGCGATGGCCAGCGTGCAGGACGGCGTGACGATCTCCGCGAAGTCGTCCGTGGCCCACCAGGCCGCTAGGCCGGTGGCCCGTTCATAAAACTCGACCAGCCGCCGCACGTCATCCGTAATCACGCGGATTGAGACAAAGTCCACGATAGACACCTTCCTTTGTGTGAGCAGGCTTGTTGTGCTACGCTACAGTAGCGTACTGTTGTAGCGTAGCACGGGGATGCATGGAGGTCAAGGCGTGTCGGAGGTGGAGTCAGGCTCGGTGGATGCGCACGGGCGGTCGCACCCCGCGGCGCTCGATGGGCGTGTGCGCCGCTCCAAGGATGCCGTGCTTAGGGCGACGCTCGACCTCCTGACCGAGGGCGGGGTGGGCGGCGTCAGCGTCGATGAGGTCTCTCGCCGCTCCGGGGTCGCTAAGACCACCATCTATCGCCACTGGGCGACGCGATCCGATCTCATCCTGGACGCGTGCTCTCGCCTGAGCGCGGAACAGGAGGCGCCCGATACGGGCGGTTTCGAGAGCGATGTGACGGCCCTCCTGACCGGCATTGCCACGCTGTTGGGCGCCGCGCGATGGTCGTCCGTCGTGCCGTCGATCATCGACGCCGCCGAGCGTGACCCGGAACTCGCTCACATCCACAGCAGGATTCAAATGGGGCACACGGCGCCGCTCCAAGCAGTCATCGCGCAAGCGGTGCGCACGGGCGAACTGCCGGCGGACACCGATCGCTCCGCCATGATCGCGGCCCTTGTCGGCCCTCTCTTCTACCGTCGCTGGTTCTCTCGCGAACCCCTCGACCAAGAGTTTGTGCGATCTATCGTCAGGGCCGCAATCAAATCGTCCAATGGCTCATTGCAAACCTGAGTCAAGGGAATTATGGCCGAGCGCCCGATACTACACGTCGATGGGCCGTTGGCTGCCATAGCAGAGCATGGAACCGGTGCACGGAGCATGAGCGTCTATTTCATTGTTGGAGATCGCGAGATCTGGAACCCTGCGTCACGAGCTGGGGTCTTGTTCTATGACCAGATGCGCACGCTGGAGAAACTGGCGGAGCATCCGTGTGGCCTGACAAGCTCCGTTAGTGATGAGTACGCGATCGATCCTCGCCTGCTCACGGCCTTCGTGGACGCAGTGTTCAATTACCTCGGACACACACAGCACGCCGTGCTGCTCGCGCTCGTCGAGAACGTTCTCGCCGTGGCACTAGGAGCGGAGGCGCGGGTGCACGGGGCCTGGCGCGTGGCGCCCGAGCGGTTTCACGCCGTCCTAGAGCAGGCACGCGTGTTGGAGCGTACGTTTGCTGGCGGTATGCCCGCACCGAATGCGAGCTTAGAGTAAATCTCCGTCAAAAAGCTAAGGGTAGGCCCTACGGCGACCGTGGCGTGGGGGTGAGCGTACTGTGCCCGATGGGCGTGAACACAAACCTGCTCAACGCTGGCCTGTCCGTCGGGGAGACGGGGGCCATGGTCGTCAGGGAAGCCGGGGCCATCCTGGAGCCGGAGCAGGTCGCTGACGCCGTCGTACAGGGGCTCGGCGACGAGCGCTTCCTCATCCTGCCCCACCCCGACGTACTCACGTTCTTCCAGCGCAAGGGCAGCGACTACGACCGCTGGCTCGCCGGCATGCGCCGGCTACAGGCGCGAGTGCTATAAAATAGAGTGCGAACGGGCGAGATAGGAGAGGACGATGGAAATTTTACGCACGCTCCAGCTAGTACGCACACCCCGGCTGGTGGTCGATTTTATCGCGGAGGAACGAGGATGAGCCAGATTTCCGACGCGCGTTACGCCAACGCTACGTCCGCGCAGGTCGAAGAGGACATCGTTATCGAGCCTGCCGGCGACGGGTGGGAGCGCGTCCGGCACGTCCGCGTGGCCATCGTCGGGGCCGGGTTCTCGGGGTTGGGCATGGCAATCAAACTCAAACAGGCCGGCCTCGACGACTTCGTGGTGCTGGAACGCGGCGACGACGTCGGCGGGACGTGGCGCGACAACACCTACCCCGGCGCCGCCTGCGACGTGCCTTCGCACCTATACTCGTTCTCTTTCGCGCCTAACCCCCACTGGAGCCGTACCTACTCGCCCCAACGCGAGATCCGGGACTACCTGCGCCGCGCCGCCGACCGCTTCGGCGTCAGGCCCCACATCCGCTTCGGGCATGAGGTGTGCGACGCGTCCTGGGACGAAGCCACCCAGCAGTGGCGCATCACCACCGCGCAAGGCCCGTTCGCCGCACGGGTACTCGTGCTCGGTAATGGCCCCCTCGCCGAGCCATCAATCCCGGCCATCCCCGGCCTCGACCGCTTCGCGGGGACGCTGTTCCACTCGGCGCGCTGGGACCACGGGCATGACCTGACGGGGGAGCGCGTGGCGGTCATCGGCACAGGGGCTTCGGCGATCCAGTTCGTCCCCCAGATCGCGCCAAGCGTCGGGCGCCTCGCCCTTTTCCAGCGTACCCCGCCCTGGATCGTCCCACGCCTGGATCGCCCGATTTCCGGCCGGCGCCGCACCCTATTCCGCGCGGCGCCCATAGCTCAGCGCGCACAGCGCACGGCCATCTACTGGCAGCGTGAGCTCGGCGCGCTGGCCCTGGTCTACCGTCCGCCTATGATGAAGGCGGCCGAAAAGATCGCGCGGGCGCACTTAGAGGCTCAGGTGGCGGACCCGGCGCTGCGCGCCAAGCTGACCCCAAGCTACACGATGGGCTGCAAGCGCATCTTGCTCTCCGACGATTTCTACCCCGCGCTCACGCGTGACAACGTCGAGGTGGTGACCGACCACATCCGCGAGGTACGCGCCCAAAGTATCGTGACCGAGGACGGTATCGAGCGCCCCATCGACACGATCATCCTCGCCACCGGCTTCCACGTCACCGACAACCCGATCTATCAGCGCGTGCACGGGCGCGACGGACGCGCGCTCACCGACGCCTGGCGCGAGGGGCCAAGCGCTTACCTGGGCGCCGCCGTGGCGGGCTTTCCCAACCTCTTCATCATGATTGGGCCTAACACCGGACTCGGCCACACCTCGATGGTGTTTATGATCGAGTCGCAGCTCGCCTACATCCTGGACTGCCTGCGCGTGATGGACCGGCGTGGTTTGGGCGCGGTCGACGTGCGCCCTGACGCACAGGACGCCTACAACGACGAGTTGCAGCGCCGCATGCGCCGCACCGTGTGGGCCTCGGGGTGCGCCAGCTGGTACCTTGCCGCCAACGGCCGCAACACCACCCTCTGGCCCGGCTTCACCTGGGAGTACCGCCTGCGGACGCGCCGCTTCGATCCGGCGAACTACGATATGATTCCGAAGACAGCGCCCATCAATAAAAGGAGGTTATCAAGCTATGGAGTTGGATCCCAATCCGGCGCTTGTTACGACGCTTAGAGCTTTCAAGGATCAGAGAAAGCACAGCGCGGAGATCTTGCGGTACCTCGCTGAACGCGGTTTAACGCCGATGGAGATGATGGTCCAGGTGCGAGAGGCGTTTGGTCTCCCCTGGATGGACGTCAGTTGCATCCAGGGTTGGTGGTTGGATGAGGGGGAATTGACGGATAGCGCTATCAACGCCCTGCTCGATCCAGTCATCGCGGGGAGCGCCACCCCCACACGATAACAAACAGTCGTGATGTTTTAAGAGGTTGCGGCCCCGATAAGGGCGAGAGGAGAAACGACATGGCCGGGAAACTAACGGATATGACGGCGCTGGTCACGGGAGCGAGCGCGGGCATTGGGTGGGCCAGTGCGCTTGCCCTTGCCGGTGAAGGCGCCAACGTGGTGTTGACAGCGCGCCGGCAGGGACGGTTGGACGAGTTGGCGCAAGCGGTGCGCGACGCTGGCGGTCAGGCCGTGACGGTCGCGGGCGACGCGCGCGACGAGGAGACGGCGCGGCGTTGTGTCGACGCCGCGCTCGATAGCTACGGCAAGATCGACATCTTGATCAACAACGCCGGCGTGGGCAACTACAAAAACATCGTCGAGACCAGCGCCGACGACTACGACGAGATGATGGACAGCAACGTCCGCTCGACCTTCCTCTTTACTCGACACGCCGTTCCCTCAATGATCGAACGGGGCGCGGGGACTATCCTGATGATCTCGTCGATGGCGGGCGTCTACGGCTTTGCGGGCGAAGCGGTTTATTGCGCTACGAAGTTCGCACAAGTCGGTTTCGCGCAGGCGTTGGACAAAGAACTACGTCCGCACGGCATCAAAGTCGGTGTGATCTGCCCCGGCGGCGTCAAGACCGAGTTCGCACTGGGCAAGGGCCGCACCATGGAGAGCGTGGCCCAATCGGCTATGCTTGAGCCCGAGGATGTCGCCGGGGCCGTGCTGCTGGCCTGCACGCAGGCTCCGGGCTCACGCATCATCGAGATACAAATGCGCACCATGGCCGAGCCGCTAGCCTGAAGTGGCGAGTGGCGAGTGGCGAGTGGCGAGTAGGGGCGTATCGCCATACGCCCGGTGGTCGCGGGCGGCCGGTTGACGCGCCACGCCGCGCGTTAGGCGCGGTCTTGGTGAGCGCCGGTTGGGCTGTCGGAGCGGAGAGAGACCAATCCGCATGGGCGTATGGCGATACGCTCCTACGCGCCTGCGAACGTTGTGCCTGATGTACGCGGGCGCCCACTTTTCCGCGTTGGTCAACGAGGCGCGCGGGTTAGCGTAAACCGGTACGACAAAGGTGAGCCCACTTGCGTTACAATGTGCGCACGCAGGCCCGAAAATTGCGGCCAACCGATAGGAAAGGGCGTATGGCGCTACGCCTGTGCAAGATGGTAGCCGATAGCTGGTGGCCGGGCGTATGACCATACGCCCCTACAAAAAGGAGGCCCTATGAAAGCGGTCGTTATGGCGGGTGGTGAGGGGTCGCGGCTGCGGCCCCTGACGATAGGCCGCCCCAAGCCCATGGTCCCGATCGTCAATCGCCCCGTCATGGAGCACATCCTGCTGCTGCTCAAGAAGCACGGCATCACCGAAGTCGTCGTCACGCTGCAGTACCTCGCCAACGTCATCCAGGACTACTTCGGTGACGGCGAGTCGCTCGGCATGACGCTGCACTACAGCGTCGAGGATGTCCCGCTCGGCACGGCCGGCTCGGTCAAGCTGGCCGAGCGCCTGCTCGACGACACCTTCCTCGTCATCAGCGGTGACGCCCTCACCGATTACGACCTCACGTCTATCATCGAGTACCACAAGGCTAAGAAGGCCGTTGCTACGCTCACCCTCACCCATGTGGACAACCCCCTCGAGTACGGCGTCGTCATCACCGACAACACGGGACATATCCGGCAGTTCCTCGAAAAACCCTCGTGGAGCGAGGTCATCAGCGACACCATTAACACGGGCATCTACGTGCTCGAACCCGAAGTGCTCAAGCGTTGCCCGTCCGGCCAGCCGTTCGACTTCAGCCAGGATCTCTTCCCCGGCCTACTTGCCGACGGACGGCCTATCTACGGCTACGTGCCCAAGGGCGGCTACTGGACCGACGTGGGCACGATCGAAGAGTACATGCGCGCCTGCTTCGACGCCCTCGAAGGTAAGGTCGACATGCAAATTGGCGATCCAGGCGCACGGCCGGGCCTATGGTGTGGTCCCGGCGCCGCGACCTCGCCCGCGGCAACGATCAACGGACCCGTGTACATTGGGCACGACGTCACGATCGCCGCCGGTGTGGTCATCGACGGGCCCGCCGTTATCGGTGACAACTCCAGTGTGGAGGCGCGCGCGCACATCGCGCGCAGCGTACTACAGGGCAGTTGTTACGTGGGCGAGCGCGCCGAATTAAACGGCGCGCTCGTCGGTGAGGGCTGCGTGCTCAAGAGTGGCGTAATGCTGATGGAGGGCGTGGTCGTCGGCGACTCCTGCACCATCGACGAAGGCGCCGTGGTGCAGCCCAACGTCAAGATCTGGCCTAACAAGGGCATCGAGGCCGGCGCGGCCGTCTCCTCATCGATCGTGTTCGGGCGCCAGGGCCAGCGCATGCTGTTCCGCCGCCACGCCGTCTCGGGCCTCGTCAACATCGACGTGACCCCTGAGTTCGCCGCCAAGCTCGGCGCGGCCTACGGCGCGACCCTGCCGCTCGGCGCCACCGTGGCCATCAACCGCGACCTCTACCGCACCTCGCGCATGATCAAGCGCGCCCTCATTTCCGGGGTGCCCTCGGCCGGCGTCAACGTTTCAGACTGCGAGTCGCTGCCCTTGCCGGTGCTGCGCTACTATATCCGTGCTAACAAAGAGATCGGCGGCGGTGTGCATGTGCGCATCAACCCCGACGACGCGCGCGTGGTGGAGTTGCGCCTGATCGACCGCAACGGCCAGGAGATGTCGCGCAACGCCGAGCGCAAGATCGAAAGCCTCTTCTTTCGCGAGGATTTCCGTCGCGCCCAGCCCGACAACGTGGGCTCGATCGACTACGCCGCGGACGTGGTGAGCCGCTACAGCCAGGGTTTCCTGGAGCAGGTTGAGGACACCGCCCGCGTGCGCGACCGCCGCTTCCGCATCGTCGTCGACTACAGCCATGGCCCTACCGCCGGCGTGCTGCCGGGCCTGCTCGACGCGCTCGGCTGCGACGTGCTGGCTATCAACGCCACGGCGCCAGACAACCTGCCCGGCGGACCGTCCGAGGGTGACCTCACGGAAAACCTGCGCCGCGTCGGCGCGATCACGGCGACGCTGGGGATGGACCTCGGCGTGGTCATTGACAGTTCCGGTGAGATGATGCTGCTCACTGACGAACACGGCCACGCCGTGCCACCGATGTCCGCGCTCGCGGCGATGGTCGCGCTGGCCTTCCAGGGGCAGCAGGGCATCGCCGTGGCCGTGCCGGTCACGGCCTCGCGCGTACTCGAACACATCGCGGCAGAGCACGGCGGGACGGTCGTGCGCACCAAGGTCGACCCGCAGGCGCTGATAACGGTCGGCTCCAACGTACGCTTCGGCGGCGACGGCGCGGGCCGCTTCATGGTGCCGCGCTTCCAGCCAACCTTCGACGCCATGATGGGGTTGGCCAAGCTGCTCGAAGTGCTCGCCGCGACGGGTTCGACGCTAGCCGCGGCCGTACACACGTTGCCCGCCTACTACATGGGCGCGACCGACGTGCCCTGCGCGTGGGACCAGAAGGGCACGGTCATGCGCGTGCTCAACGAGCGCTACGGCAACGGTGCGGGCGGCTCCATCGACGGCATCCGCGTCGACGAGAATGGCGGCGCGGAGTGGGCGCTGATCCTGCCCGACGCCGACCGCCCGATCTTCCACGTCGTGGCTGAGGGGGACTCGCAGTCTGCCGCTGACACGCTGGCCGAGAAGTACGCCGGCGTCGTGGGGGCGATACAGCGAGGGTAGCCGGAAGTCGGAAGTCGGAAGTCGGAAGTCGGAAGTCGGAAGTCAGCAGGGCGTTGAGTGTGCTGGTCAAGGGTTGTTCTGGCCGCGCGGCGGATGTACGCGCTTACGATAGGGAGTGATGGGATGGTAACGACGTGGGTGGGCCGCACGGCGCCGGGGCCGCGCGATGATACCGAGGAGGATTTGGTGGGGACGGATTGGCATCAGGACGCGATCCGCGGTGTGCGCACGAGCCTACGGGACCTTGCCGACCTCGCCGGCTTGCCCTGGCACGTTGGCGACCAGTTGACCCTAGTCGCCTGGGGGCCACATGGGACGTCCTGGCGACCCAGTCCCGACATCATGGTACACCCCTTGGCGGGCGCGACGCGGCGCAAGGAGATGGACGTGCGCACGGACGGCATCCCCGCCCTCATCGTTGAGGTCGCGAGCGAATCGACGTGGCGCAGGGATGTCGATCTCGAAACGGACGAGGGCAAAGCTCGTGGCTATCTCGCTCTCGGCGTCCCCGAATACCTCGTGTTCGATCCACTCGATGCCTACCTGGGAGTCCCGTGCCGCGGATGGCGTACAATCGGAGGCCGGATCGAAGGGTGGGACCCTACGGGTAGCGGATACTACGAGAGCCATTCCCTCGGCATCGCGCTGCGGCCTGAGGGGACGCTCCTGCGCGTGTTCGACCATGCTGGCCTGCCGGTCCCATTCGAGTTCGAGAAGACGCGTCTACTCGCGGATCAGGCTATTGAACTTGCCCGCCTTCGCGCAGAGGTGAATCAACGTCGAAAGGTGAGAAGGATACGAGCGAACCGCTGGAACCCTAAAGAAGGGTAGCTATCGAAGGGTTTCGGTAAGGCCGTCATCGCCGAGGGGCTGCACCGGCTCGCGGCGCGGAGCCACGGATGCGACCGTCCTGACCCCACGGTCCAATAGGCGCGCCGTAGCTCTGTATGGGGGAGACAACGATTCCTGCAATTTTGGGCCAGTGGAGACGCTATAACATAGGGGATGGGAAGGGGCGCGGCGCATGATCCCGGACAAGTACATCATCTTCATGCAGGCGAGCACGGGCGCGAGCGCCACTCTGCTCGGCCTGCTCTTCGTCGCCATCCAACTCGCGCCCACGCGCACGGTCGGCCCCACCGCCCCGCTCGGGCGACGCGCCACGGCGGAGAGCACGTTCACGGCGCTGGTCAACGTGTTCCTCATCTCGCTCATCGGCCTGGTCCCCGGCACCAACATCGGGAAAGTCACGGTCATCGTGGCGCTCATCGGCCTTGCCGGCACGCTGCGCCTGGGCAGCGACTACCTGCATACACGTCCCACGCGCCGGGGTGGCGTGCGCGCGGTGACGCTCGTCCTCGCTAGTCTCGTCGTCTACGCGCTCGAACTCTTGTACGCCGTGCAACTCATCCGCACGCCGTCCGCCGTTGGCTCCCTCGACAATCTTGTCGACGTGCTCATCGCGGTCTACATCCTTGGCCTCGGGCGCGCGTGGGCCTTGGTCGGAGGCCAGAGCGAGGGTCTCCTCGACAGACTGCTCGGTCCGCGGGACGTGGACACCCCGGCGCCCGTGTCAGAGGACGGGTCCGCCCCTGTCGCCCTGGCGCATGAGCGGGACGCGCCGGCGTCGTAGCCCGCCCCGTCCAGCAGCGCGCCTGCATGAAGGGAAACGGGGACAGACGCGATACGCAGCATGATAGCGTTTGAGGTATCCCTCAACCTTGGGTAGAGATGAGTGTGTAACCCAGCGGGGCATGGATGACAGTCGCCCTCCGCCAAAGATGACAGGTCGCCATCTCCAATCGGCACAAGAGCGCGGCACATGGCATACGCCCCCACGATAACTCACGCGTCCTGAGCATGACTACTGGCGCTGCGCGGAGAAAAGGTTCGCAACGGTATAGTATAGACACACATGGAGATATGAGGAGTAAAGGGAATGAGCGCAACGGCAACCAGTGGTCGTCGCCCGCTAACCGAGCAGGATGTCATCAGTTGCGACTCCGATGTCGTCGGAGGAACGCCCGTTTTTAAGGGGGCGCGTGTCCCAGCGACAACCTTGTTCGACTACCTTCTCTTGGGCGGGTCCCTGGACGAGTTCTATGACGAGTTTCCCACGGTGACGCCAGAGCATGTGCGCGGCGCCTTGCAATCGGCGCGGAACCATGTCAGCCAAGCGATCTTCCCCTCGCGCGATAGCGCGTCGCCCGTCAAGTAAGCGCGCATGCGCATCTTGTTGGACGAGATGATGTCGCGCAAGCTGGGCCGCGAGCTGGCGGATCATGAGGCGTCGACCGTCCAGCGCGAAGGATGGGCTGGTCTCACGAATGGGACGCTCCTCGACGCGATCGCGTCCCACTTTGACGTCTTCATCACGGTAGATAAGGGGATGCGCTATCAGCAAAATCTCACCGATCGTCCGTTCGGGATCATTGAGGTACGCGCTGTCAGTAATGCGATGCGCGCGCTCCTCCCTGCCGTGCCACGTATCCGCGCCGCGCTTCAGACGATCCAGTCCGGCGACATCGTGATGGTCAGTGCGCTTGACGAATAATGGGCCAGGGTTAGGGGCGCGCCCCACGATTGTGAGACGCGGCCGGCCGTGCGCCCGCGGCGCTAGACGCGCGCCGCACGGATGTCCGCACGGGCCGCGCGCCCGTGCGGCGCCCGTGCGGCGCGCTCAACCTCCCGACCATCTCTCGTGCATTGCCGTGCGTTCGCGCCTCGTCCCCGGCGCCCTTTCCTGGTAGGACGCGCGTCCTAACCAACAGGACCATTCTAGCATGGATTGTGGGGTTGTCAAGAAACACACGCGCCGCCCCCCGCGCGTCCGCGCTCGCCCCGGCGCCTCTCCGAAGGTCCTGTCCGTGTCGCCGCGCCGCCGGGGCGAGCCAGCGACCGCGCCTGGTCCTCTCACAATCGGGGGGCGCGCCCGCGCGTCCATTGACAACCAGCTATACCATTGCTAGACTATCGCTGTGCTATCTTGCACGATAATACGTCTCCGGAGGTAAGAGCTATGAGCAGTCCAACAGCGTCGTGGTGTGATGCCGCGCGCCACATGGCGAATCTGCCTGGCCGCGTGACCACCGGGACATCGCTGGGGACCCTCCCGACACAGACGTGTCGTGGGAGTGACGCGCCCGCCTGAGGGCATCCTGTTCGTGCCATGAACGATGGCCGTGGGCGCGCCTCTCGCGCCCACGGCCTTTTTGTTGCCGCGCCGCCCCGTCGTAAACGATGAGTGAGCCGGCACGGCGCCCCCGGCCTCTCGACATCCGGCATCCGCCACGAATTCTTCCGTCTCTTTTTGCGCCCAATGATCTGCCGTTCGCGGCGAGACGAGGAGTTCTTCTTTGCATCCTTTTCAAGTACTGAACCGCTACTGGCGGTTGTTAGCCCACTATCTGCGCCCCCACTGGCCGCGGATGAGCCTGCTGGCCCTGATCCTGTGCGGCGCCATCGCTGTGCAGGTGGTCACGCCGCTGGTGGCGAGTCGCTTCATCGACCAGGCCACCTCCGGCGGGGCTCTGCGCGATCTGATCGTCCTGGCGCTGCTGACCGTGGGTCTGGCCCTGGTGGGGCAGATCCTGGCGGTCGCCGAAACCTACGTGGCCGAAAAGGTGAGTTGGGCGGCCACGAACGCGCTACGCGCCGACCTCCTCGCCCACCTGTTGCGGCTGGACGCCACGTTTCACACCGCCCATACGCCGGGCGAATTGATCGAGCGGGTGGACGGCGATGTGGCTACCCTGGCCCACTTCTTCTCACGGTTTGTGGTCTATGTGCTCGGCAACGGCGTCTTGATGCTGGGTGTGCTCGGGCTGCTCTATCATGTGGACTGGCGGGTGGGCCTGGGGCTGAGCGCCTTTGTCGCGCTGGCCTTGACCGCCATGCTGCGCATCCGCGCCGTTGCCACACCCGCCTGGGCGATGGAGCGCCAGGCCAGCGCCGCTTTCTATGGCTTCCTGGGCGAATACCTGGCCGGCCTGGAGGATATACGGTCCAGCGGGGCTGGCGCCTTTGTGCTGCGACGCTGCGCCGAAATGATGCGGCCGTGGCTGGCCGTGACGCTCAAGGCAGGGACCTGGGACTACGCCATGGGCGCCACCAGTTCTGGGCTGTTCGCGCTCGGCACGGCGGTCGCCTTTGCCCTGAGCGCCCTGTTGTTCAGGGAGGGCGCGCTGACCATCGGTACGGTCTATCTGATCTTTCAGTATACCGAGCTGTTGCGCCAGCCGATCGAGCGGATCAGTGACGACGTGCAGGACCTGCAACAAGCGGACGCCAGCATGGGCCGTATCGAGACGCTCCTGGGGATGGCGCCGCGCTTGGCCGATGGCCCCGGCGCCGCGCTGCCGTCAGGACCGCTGGCGGTGGAGCTAGACGGCGTCTCCTTTGGCTATGCGGAGGACGCCCCGGTCCTGCGCGACGTCAGCGTACGCCTGGAGCCGGGCCGCGTGCTGGGGGTGGTGGGACGCACGGGTAGCGGCAAGACCACGCTGACGCGGCTGCTTGCGCGCTTCTACGATCCGCAGGCCGGTGTGGTGCGCCTGGGCGGTGTGGACCTGCGGGCGGTCCGCCTCGCGGCAGTGCGCACGCGCATTGGCCTGGTCACACAGGAGGTGAACATCTTCAACGCCAGCGTGCGCGACAATCTGACCCTCTTCGACGACGGCGTGCCGGATAGCCGGATCAGCGCCGTGCTGGACACTCTGGGTCTGACTGGGTGGCTTGGGGAGCTGCCGCGGGGGCTGGACACCCTGCTGGGACCCGGCGGAGCCGGACTCTCCGCCGGGCAGGCCCAGGTGCTGGCCTGCGCGCGCATCTTCCTGCGCGACCCCGACACCGTGATCCTGGATGAGGCGTCCTCGCGCCTCGACCCGGCCACGGAGCGGCTGGCACATGCGGCGCTGGGCCGGCTGCTCAACGACCGGACCGGCATCATCGTGGCGCACCGGCTGTCCACGATGGCCTACGCCGACGACATCCTCGTCCTGGAGGACGGACAGGTGCGCGAGCACGGGCCGCGGCTTACCCTCGCCGCCGACCCCGCCTCGCGCTTTGCCGGGTTGCTGCGGGTCGCCGCCGAGGAGGTCGCCCTGTGAAGAAGCCGCTCCCGACCTGGCGCTATCTGGTAAAAATGGCCCGCTACGCGCCCCGACTCTACCTGCCCCACGCGGCGTTGTTCAGCGTGTGGCACGCCTCGCCGCTCCTTTTTGGGCTGATCGCCCGTGCCTTCTTCGATACGCTCACCGGACGGGCGCCCTCGCCTGTGGGCACGACGGGGCTGATCGTGCTGTTGGTGGTGATCGCCGCCGGCCGTTCGGCCCTGCTTATGATCGCTGGCATTTATGAAATCCTCTGCCGGTTCACGATGAGTGGGCTGCTGCGCCGTAACCTGCTGCGGCGCGTCTTGGAGCGGCCGGGCGCCGATGCGCTGCCCTACTCTATTGGCGAGACCATCAGCCGCTTTCGCGACGACGCTCACGAGCCCGAGGACAACCTGGATTGGACCAGCGATATTCTGGGCACGGGGTTGTTTGCCCTGGGAGCGTTCCTGATCCTGCTGCATGTGAACGTTCGGATGACCCTGGTCACCATTCTGCCGCTGCTTGTTGTCGTGGCAGTGGCGCGGCGGGCCAGCGCTGCGCTGGGTCGCTACCGCGCGGCCAGCAGCCAGGCCACCAGCCAGGTCACCGGGGCCATCGGCGATATCCTGGCGGCGACGCAGACGCTGCAGGCCGCCGGCGCCGAAGAGCGGATCGTGGCCCGCTTCCGACGGCTCAACGAGCAGCGCCGTACCGCCGTGCTGGCCGATCGCCTGGCCACGCAGGCGCTGGACGCCATCACGGCCAACACGGTGAGCGTGGGCACGGGCCTGATCATGCTGTTGGCCGCCGGCAGCCTGCGCGACGGCAGCCTGACGGTGGGCGACTTTGTCCTGTTTGTCTCCTACCTGAGCTACATCGCCGACTTCACCGACGGACTCGGCCGGTTCCTGGCTCACTACCGGCAGACCGGGGTCGCGTTCGCACGCATGGGCGGCTTGCTCGGTGGCGCCCCGCTAGACGCGCTGGTGGCGCCCACCCCGCTGCACCTGCGCGGCTCCCTGCCCGCCGTACCGGCGCCAGCGCGCGGCGCGAGCGACCGATTGGTCCTCGTGGAGGCGCGGGGGCTGACCTATCGCTACCCGCGGTCGGGGCGCGGTATCGCCGCGGTAGATTTGCGTCTGTCGCGCGGCGGCCTGACGGTGGTGACGGGGCGCGTCGGCGCGGGCAAGACAACGCTGCTGCGGGCGCTCCTGGGCTTGCTGCCTCGGGAGGCGGGTGAGATCCGGTGGAACGGCCACGTCGTGGACGACGCGGCCGCCTTCTTTGTGCCGCCCCGCGCGGCGTACACGGCGCAGGCGCCGCGCCTGTTCAGTGAGACGCTCAAGCAGAACATCCTCCTGGGGCTACCCGACGACCCCGCGGCCCTGGCCGCTGCCGTGTGGGGCGCCGTCCTGGAGCACGACGTGCAGGCGCTGGAGTCGGGGGTAGAGACGTCAGTGGGCAGCCGCGGCGTCAAGCTTTCCGGCGGCCAGGCGCAGCGCACGGCGGCGGCGCGCATGTTCGTGCGCGGCGCCGAGTTGCTGGTGATCGACGACTTGTCCAGCGCGCTGGACGTCGAGACGGAGCGTGTGTTGTGGGAGCGTCTATTCGCCAGCGGTGATGTGACGTGCTTGGCCGTCTCGCACCGCCGCGCCGCGCTACGCCGCGCCGACCACATCGTCGTGTTGAAGGAGGGCCACATCGAAGCACAGGGCACGCTGGCCTCCTTGCTGGCTAGTTGCGCGGAGATGCGGTCCTTGTGGCACGACACCGACGATCCCGGCGCCCTTATGTAACGCTTGGCCCAGGGTGTTCCATTGTGAGAGGTGGCCTGACCTTGAAAGGTCATGGCAGGAGACGGACCTTGAAAGGTCTGCCTGGGCGCGACACGCGCGCCGTCCGTCTGTGGGGTGTCCACGGCGCTGGCCGCTAAGAGACCTTTGAAGGTCCGGTCCCTGCCATGGTCTTTTAAGGCCAGGCCAGCGACGGGCGCCATCACCATCGCGGGGCGCATCCCCTCACCACATTGAGGCAGCTATGTCGGGTGTGCAGGCTATACTATGGTACACATAAGCGCGGACTCTTGGAGGATTGATGGAGCAGGACGGGCGGCCGGACGTGGCGGCGATACGGCGCTTCGCGGAGGCCGTCACCGCTAACGTCGAGCGCGTGATCGTGGGCAAGCGCGACGTGATCGAACTTGCCGTGGTGGCGTTGCTCTGCGCCGGGCATGTGCTGCTGGAGGACGTGCCCGGTACCGGCAAGACGGTGCTGGCGCGCGCCCTGGCCGCCTCGCTCGGCGCCCGTTTCAAGCGCGTGCAACTCACACCCGACCTGCTCCCCAACGACATCACCGGCGTGCAGATATACGACCCGCGCACGGCCGAGTTCATCTTCCGGCCCGGCCCCGTTTTCACCAACGTGCTGCTGGCCGACGAAGTGAATCGCGCCACGCCGCGCACGCAGTCGGCCCTGCTCGAGTGCATGGGCGAGCGCCAGGTCACCGTCGGTGGCGAGACGCATGTGCTGCCGCGCCCATTCATCGTGCTGGCCACGCAGAACCCCGTGGAGTACGAGGGGACGTACCCGTTGCCCGAGGCGCAGCTCGACCGCTTTCTGCTGCGCCTCTCCGTCGGCTACCCCTCGTTCGAGGAGGAGCAGCAGGTCAGCGTCAACCTGCAGGGGCGGCATCCCATCGAGACGCTCGGCGCGGCCGTCGACGCGGACGCGTTGCCCCTCCTGTACGATCAGCGTGCCCGCGTCCACCTCGACCCCTCGGTGCGCGCGTACGCCGTGCGTTTGGTGCGGGCCACGCGCGAGCACCCCGACCTCGCCCTCGGCGCCAGCCCACGCGGCACGCTCGCCCTCGTCGCCGCCGCGCAGGCCGTCGCCGCCATGGCCGGCCGCGACTACGTGTTGCCCGACGACGTGCAGCGCGTCGCCGCGCCCGTGCTGGCCCACCGCCTGATCGTGCGGCCGGAGAGCCTGCTGCGCGGCCGCGCGGCGGCGGCCATCTTAGCGGGCATCATGGCGAGCGTCGATGTGCCGTTGGCCGTGCAGACGTGAAAAGCCCGCTGCCCTACCTGCTGCTGCTCTTCCTCATCGCCGCGCTGTTCCACGCCCCGTTCCTGCTCTACGTCGTCTACGCCCTCTTCGCGGCCCTGTTGCTGGCGCGACTATGGGCGCGGCGCGCCCTGCGCGGCGTACGCACGGCGCGCCGCCTCGACGACCACGTCTTCCTCGACGACGACATCCCCGTGGAACTGGAGTTGCGTAACGCGGGCCGGCTGCCGGTCACCTGGGTGCTGGCGCGCGAGTCGCTGCCCGTCGAGTTGGCCGGCCCGCTGCGTGTGGCCCACGCCCTCGCGCTGGCGCCGGGCGAGCGGCAGGTCATCCGCTACACGCTGCATGGCCGTAAACGGGGGCTCTACACGCTGGGGCCGCTGCGCCTCTCCAGCGGCGACTTGTTCGGTCAGGAGGAATACCACGGCGAGGAGGACGGAGGGACACGGCTGACGGTCTACCCGCGCATCGTCCCGCTGGAGCGGCTAGGCCTTCCCTCGCTCTCGCCGTTCGGCCACCTGCGTAGCCGCGAACGGCTCTACGCCGACCCCTCGCGCGTGGGCGGCGTGCGCGACTACGCCGCCGGCGACAGCGTACGTGACATCCACTGGAGCGCCAGCGCCGCCGCGGGCGCGCTGCAGGTCAAGACTTACGAACCGGCGATGAGCCTACCAACCGCGCTGCTGCTCGACATGGGGTTGGCCCCCTACGAGCGGGGTCAGGGCGTCGTGGCGACGGAACTTGGCGTGGTCGTCGCGGCCAGCCTGGCCGCCGCGCTCGGTCAGGCCCGTCAGGAGATCGCGCTGTTCAGCACCGGCCGCGACCCTCTTACTCCCGAAGCGGGCGTCGTCGGGCTGGGCCTGGGCAAAGGGCAGGCCCACCTCGTGCGTGTATTGGAAGTGCTGGCGCGCGTCGCGGCCGTGCCCGACGCACCCACCGGCGCGTTGCTCGAAGCGGCGCGGGCGCGGCTGCCGTGGGGCACGACGGTCGTCGCCATTGGGCCTGAGGGCGATACGGAGCACCAAGCAGCATTGTTGTCGCTACGCCGCGCCGGCTTCAACGTCGTGCGCGCCGTCCTCGGCAGCCGGGGCGGCGCGTCGTCGTACGCGGCCCTACCGACCTACTATGTCAGGTCGCCGGAAGATCTGGACCTGTGGCGATAATATAGAATCCCCCTGGTGTCGAGAGGCGGGTTTACGATTCACGATAGAGCGCGGTTGCGCATCAACTCGGACACGATAGGGTTCAGGTAGTACTCCGCGATCCACGCGTCGCTAGCGTACTCGTCCGCGCCCATCAGGCGGGCGCATTCGCGTGGCGTGAGCAGACGCACCTTCCCTGCTTTGTGCAGGTGTCCGTCGTAGACGTAGCTGCCGGCCGTGTTGGGGCCGATGACCTGCGTGAGTTGGTGCAGGTCGTTGAAGGTGTTGGTGACGACTCCGCTCGGCCCGACGCTGCCGGTCTGGTTGCCGGCGCCGTCGTAGCTGTACGTAGTGACGCCGCTCGCGCCCTGCGCTCCGGCGCTGGTCGTGAGTTGGTCGGCGGCGTCGTACTGGTTCTGGGTCACGCTCGTGCCCGAGAGTGGGCTCGTGTCCGTGATCGCGAGACGGTTGCCGTCGGCGTCGTACTGGTCCGCTTCGGTCGTCCCGTCGGGGTACTGGGCGCTCACCAGGCGACCGGCGCTATCGTAGCCGTAGGCGCTGTGGCCCCAAGAGTCGTCGAGGGCGACGCGTTGACCAGCGGGGTCGAGCGTGGCCGTCTGGCTGAACAGCGTCGTCGTGTCACTGACCCACGTCGTGGCCGTGAGCCGTCCCGCCCCGTCGTAGCTCCAGGTCTGCGCGCCCCCATTGGGCGCGGTGAGCGCGGTGAGGTTGCCGGCGCCATCGTGGGTGACGGTGGTGGTCAGCCCGCTGGTCGCGGTGAGGGCGCTCACCTGTCCGGCGGTGTCGTAGCTCCAACCCGCCTGCTTGCCGTCGGGGTAGACGAGGCCGATGCGGCGCCCCGCTGCGTCGTAGCGGTAGCCCAGCCGCAGCGTCGTCGCGGGCAGCGGCGTGGCCGTGGCCGTGTCGGTCGGCGTCTCCGTGCTGGTCGGCGTGGCCGTGGGCAGTGGCGTCGCCGTGGCGGTGTGCGTCGCGGTCGCGGTCGTGGTCGCCGTCGCTGTTGGCAGCGGCGTGGCCGTCGCGGTCGCCGTCGCTGTTGGCAGCGGCGTGGCCGTCGCGGTCGCGGTGGGTAGGGCCGTGGCTGTGTTCGTCGGTATGGCGGTCTTGGTCGCTGTACTCGCCGGTATGGCGGTGGCCGTATTGGTCGGAGCGGTGGTCGCGGTCGCGCGCGGTGACGCGGTCGCGGTGCTGGTCGCTGTTGGGGCCGTGGTTGGCGTGCTGGTCGGCGTATTAGGCGGCGTGGCTGTTGGGGTCGCCGTCGGCGTGCCCGCGACGCTGTCCGTGATGGTCAGCGCGCCGTTGAGGGTGAGGTCCTGGGCGATGAGCCACGGCACGCTGAGATGCGCGCCCGCGTTGAGCGTCAGGCTGCCGCTGGGCTGGTACCACCCGCCCCCCGCGATCGCCCCGTTCTCGGACAGATTTGTCGCGCTGGCGATCCACACCAACAGCCCCGCATACGCGCCCGAGACCGGCGCGACGAGTTGTGTCAGGTCGCCGCCGCTATTGAGTTGCGGGGAGCCGCTGTGGACGTACAGCAGCACGCCGGGGTCGTTCGTGCCCGTCGGCAGCGCGGGGCACCCACTACTCCCATACCGGTGGAGCGTCGTGTTCAGGCTCCAACTTCCGTCCAGGACGTAGACGCCGGGGGCGACGCAGATCGTCGCGCCGTTGTTCAGGGTGAGTCCCTGCGTGTAGTGGCCCGGCAACAGGCGGTACGTGCCGCCGCTGTTAAAGTTCGTGCCGTCGGGGCAGGCCGCGCCGGGGCACGTCGCGCTCGGCGTCGGCGGCGACGCGACACCCGCCCAGGGGTCGGTGAACGCGGCGGGGTGCGCCACGCGCGTCCCCGTGACCGTGCCGCCCTGGTTGAAGAGGCCGCCCTGGAGGGCGATGGTCGTCGCGCTGATGACGGCGTGGCTGTTGACCCAGACTGCCTGCGCGTTGGTCCCGTTGGCGTCGAGGTCGCCCGCCGTGAGCGCGCCGCCGCTGTTGAGCAGCAGGTGCTGGCTGCCCGTGCCCGTGTCCAACACGAGCGCCCGTCCCGCGCTCGCCGTGCCCGGATCGGCCGCCAGCGCCGCTGTCGTCGTCAAGGCGGCGCAGCGATACGTCGTACTACCGCCGACGCCAATGATAGACGCCGCCGACGCCGATCGCAATGGTCCGACCTGGATAAGGAGCAGGAGCGTGACCAGCAGGGGAAATGATAGGAATTGCGTCAAGGAGTAGTTCCAGGCGTAGATGGTTTAGCTTTTATAGAAAGGCTGGAATTTGACCCAACACGGTCATCGCTACGGATACCCAAGGGCATCAGCTACTTGAACGGAGTCGCCAAAACTGGAAGTAATTCTTTAACGAATCCATATACTTAGAGATGCACACGTCTTCCTGTCAACTTATCTAAGCATTTTCGGTTTTTCTACGAACGCTATTTCGCATCGTGGCAATATTTGGCGCAACCTGTCAACTCCCCTATTGGTCATTTTTGTGGTCATCAGATTAAGGTCGCGTAAGGTGGTGATAGAAGCTAATGTATCTACAGAATTATCAGTTACGTCAGTGCCAACCAAAGACAGGGTGCGTAGCCCCTCAAACTGAGTGAGGAAGGTAATCGCGGCGTCACTTATATTAGTCCCAGTAAGTTCTACCTCCTGTAATTGTGACAAAAGGGATAGCGATACCATCCCAACGTCCGTCAAGGAAGTGTCGGATAGATCGATGGACTGCAATTCAGAGAGATGCTGCAGGAAGTATAGTGGACCCAGGAATCTGGACAGTGAAAGGGGGCACTTATAGGTGGTAGACTAGACCACGATGAGACAACAATACAGTTCCGCCTACAAGGCCCGCGTCGTGCAGGAGTTGCTGCGCGAGG